>Ga0325403_1001229_pt1 | contig 20864 bp, 7 predicted proteins | sample PopdelMetagenome_19_FD_205665 | JGI IMG/M metagenome (GOLD analysis project Ga0325403, IMG submission 205665) | Populus deltoides microbial communities from Bellville, Georgia, United States - Xylem-PdKOR-R4 | ecosystem: Host-associated > Plants > Phyllosphere > Stem > Wood/Secondary xylem... | reverse complement strand
GGATTATGAGCTCCTGGTTGCTCGGGGGCAAGGAAGGTTCACTGAGGCAACCATTAGTTAACAACTCTGGAATTACAGGGCATTGGTCTAAAGAATTAGGGCAGGTGGTTCGACAAAAAAAAAAAAACTTGCTGAAGCTTTCCATACATGCTAGAATTTGTAAAGCTCTTAAATGAAACGAATCTCCTCAATTGAAAACCTTTTGATCCCCTTCCTGTTATATTAATATATGGCATCGTCTTCACATGATAGAATAATCATCAACCTTTTTGTTTTTTTTTTTTTTTAATTCTATCCGCTTATATATCCATCGAAATTAAGTTTATTTTTGGATGATTTTAAAAGTACATTTTTCACATCGGTCTGAGAAATTTAATATTTTTTTTTCCTGGTTATTGACTTTGAATTCATGAAGCAAAGGAAGGGAATGAGTCTTCGCCTTCTTCTCATTAAAATTTAATATAATAAAATATGAAAAGCAATTCCAACTGTATTTTGTGAGAATGAAATTGTTGATGACATGTAAAATCAAAATAACTATTTTTTAAAATTTATATCCAATTTTTTTTTTTTAGCATCTGATTATTATTTTGAATCCTGTGCGTGCAATCACCTTCTTCAAAGGCTTCATTAACAAGAAAACAAGTAAGGGCGCCATTGCCTCTCTTGTGCTTATGCACCAGTCTGCATAATTAAAAACCTGGTATGCTGATCATCATGACAGACGCGGGTTTCCTTGTTAAAAACCATGCATGGGCCTCCCATTAATGGTAGCCACACTGAACGAGAGTGTGATCAATCTTAAATTCTAAAGATATGATCACTGGTGTGTGTGTGTGTGTAAATACAAGCAATCAATATACTTAAATTTCTTGATACAGAAATTAATTAATTCCACCGAATCCTTTTGTTTTATATCAGTCTTTCAACATCATAGAAACCTGTGAAAAAAAGGTAAGATTTTACATAAGAAAGAAAAGGCAATTGTGATAAGAATATAGATATATCTTGCACAAATTAAATCGCTACTAATTTTACGTAGTTTCTTCAGTAAAATTGTTATTTCACGGGAGACTGTTGATTAGCAAGGAGGAGCATGGGTCTTCTTGGAGCAGTTTTTTCAATTGTGAATGCACTAGTTCTACCAATGCTAGGGTAATTTCTAGTATGCATTCTTGATTATTATTTTCTTTAACAATATGTTGCATACTAATTTTTTTTTTTCTGGAGGCAGGCCTGCAATAATGCTTCTTTATCCTGCGTAAGTAAAACAATGTTTCAGATTGTAATATCGGTTATTTTTTAAAGTTATAAGCATTTAAAAATATATAAAAGTAATTTTTTTATTTTTTAAAAAATTATTTTTAACATCAACAAATCAAAATAATTCAAAAACATTAAAAAAATATTAATTTCAAGCAAAACAAAATAAAAAAAAAATCATAACCACGTTCCAAACAGTTAACCTCTCTAAAACCCCATCATTATTAATATCTCTTAAAAAAGAAGAAGAAGAAGAGATGAAAAGATCAAAGAAACAATAAACAATGTTAATGTTTTCCCCTCAACAGCTATGCATCAATTCAAGCAATTGAAAGGCCTTCACATCGAGACAACAAGCAGTGGTTATCATATTGGATTCTATATTCATTTATATCACTCTTCGAGATAACATTTCTGGTATTTCTTCAATGGTACGTGTAATTAAGTGCTAATTATACACAAATCTCCCAATAATATAAACAATACATTTACTTAGTTTTTTCTTCTTTCTTTTAATTATAGGTTTCCATTGTGGGGACTGATCAAGCTTCTGGTTCATATGTGGTTAGCGCTACCTGTTTTCAATGGGGCAACTTTTGTTTATGAGAATTACATGCGGGACTACAGAAAGCTTAATGGCTTCTTAAACGACTTGAGAAAAATGATCCCTGGTGAAGGATTTTAATTAATTATGCCTTAATTCGAGGAGAACAATGAGCATTGGCAACATATTTTAAATGTACTTAATTTTAAGTAATGTTTTTTTTTTACTAAAATCTGATCCACTTTCTTACCTTAACCGGCCTAGAGATGTATCCTATGTATGGATTGGCTGGTCTGGTCACCATTGCAGACCAATAATTGTCAAAGAACCATTTCAACCCAATAGCTTAAACTCTTAGGTGAGGTCTTAGGATATGATTTATATTATTCTCTAACACACCCCCTCAAGTGAAAGCCCTTAGGGCTTGAAACTTGCACAGGCCCACATTACCTTGTGCTTAAATTTTATCAAATAAATGGGGATGGTGAGATTCGAACTCGTGACCGCTTGGTCATCAAGGCTCTGATACCATGTCAAAGAACCATTTCAACCCAATAGCTTAAGCTCTTAGGTGAGGTCCTAGGATATGATTTATATTATTCTCTAACAATAATATCATCAATGTCTCCAAGTTTCAGTGTCTGTATCACAGCAAGATTGGCAAATATGACCTTTTGGGCGAGCTGGCTCAAGAATCCAAGAAGTTTTTACTGTGAAATCTTCTTTATTTTTCAGGAAGGATAGATGAGAAGAAAGATCGAAAAATGTGAGCGATGGAAGGAAGGAGACGACCCTTCCTTGGTTTATACGTTACTCCCAAACTACGTATAAAAACACTAAACGAATCCAAACATCTGAAAGGATAAAAAGAGATGAAGAATATTTTAGTCTCCAGCTATCCTGAGATAAAAATCCTGAGACAAATCATATTCAATATAAATTAACTGTTTATTTCTCTCAATTAAAAATAGCATATTGTCAATCTTCTTGGTAAAGAAACACTTTCTGCCATGGTTATAAGCTGCATCTGCTTTGAAATATTCGTACAAGAATGTTTTCCCATAAAAAGAAAACGTACTTGCACGGGTGCTACTGCCATTTATTGAGAGGTAAAAGGGAACAATCCTCCCATCTACCTTACAAACTTGAAACTATATAAATAGTTAAAAAGATCTTGATTAATAGGCCGTATTCGTCCTTTCTTTGAATCTCTCTTGAAAGCTTGGCATGTTTGAAAGTGTGGTAGTGCTTATTTTTTAAAGTGTTTTTTTATTTAGATTGCATTAAAATAATATTTTTATTTTATTTTTTAAAATTTATTTTTAACATTAGCACATCAAAACAATTCAAAAAAAAAAATTATAAACAATTTTTTTTTAATTTTAGCCAACTTCTATTTGAACCGCAATCCTAAACAGAAGCTTCTTTCTTTCCGCGCAACACATCCCCTTCTTTTTCCTAGCTTACAATGTTTAGCCCCTCCCTCCATTCAAAATTAAGCAAAGCTAAACCTCTTTTTATTACATGTACTCTAAAAGGTGTGGGGAAATATTGTTCCTCCATGTATTGTGGTCTAAGACTCATCGACATTATGGATTCAATGTACCTATGAGTTTTTTTTTTTTTTGAAGACTAATTTGGCTAAAATTGTTAAGTAAGGGTGAAGTTGAAAGACAAATAATTAAAATAGAACATGCAGAGAAGATGAGTGGTATTTTAGAAAATATTTTTTGAAACCTTCAACCTAGTCCTTATTCTTTACTAATTATAACAATTGGGTTCCTTAAATTTTTGAATTTTCAACGAAAATCAATTTTGTTCTAGACCTTCATTTTCTTTTTTTTAGTTCCTAATTTGAGAAAGAAAAGAGAAAATCTTCGGTTTTTAATCACCAAAACAATTGATTTTTATGTCAAGTTTTTCTAGACCTTCATTTTCTTTTTTTTAGTTCCTAATTTGAGAAAGAAAAGAGAAAATCTTCGGTTTTCAATCACCAAAACAATTGATCTTTATGTCAAGTTTTCATATGATGAAGTGAGTTCAATTTAGATGTGGTTGTACCTTGAAAATACCTAAATAAACTAATGTTAGCTCAAGAAGATTTTTAATTTTGAGTTGATTTTGGTTTTTATTCCATTTTTAGGTTTTGTTTAAGCCATGAATTTGTTTAACAAGGTTTCTAAGGTTTTTTCTAGATGTTTTGAGTTAAAAATAGATTGAAAATAGGTTTTTTGGTAAAAAAAAACCTTCAACTTTGATTTTCCAGCCACACAGTTACCGATCTCTGGGCAAAATCAGATGACGCATCATTTAATTTTTTTTTTCAAAACAAATGAGGCGAGTGACATGTTAGCCTCCTCTTCTATGATAAAAAAAATTAACGACTCAAGCGTGTAGGCCCTTGTTAAATGGGCTAGGCCCAACAATGTAAACCCTTTTCTTCTTCTTTTTTCTTTCTTTATTTGTTTTTTTAATTTTTATTTTTTATAGGTATTTTTTTATTTATATTTAAATTAGTATCCCTTCTCACTTTTATCTTGTTCTTATATCATATTTTAAATAACGATTATTTTTTTAGTTATTTTGTATGCATATAATTTTTGAAATAATTATTTTGATTCATCTATGATTTCTTTATATTTTATATAAATAAAAAGTATTTATTTTTGGATAATATTTCTATAATCTTATATAATATATTTTTTATTAAACGCATACAAAATATGACATTTACCCATTTGTGTCCACTGAACTTGTTTATTAAAATCAATAAAAGATAATAAAAAAAATATATATATGAAACCGAGTGAATAAAATAAAGGAAAAAAAATTATGCATGGTCAAACATATTAGATATATTATTTCAAAATAACTATTTATTTTTACAAAATAAAGCTTATCTGTATAAAATGAAATAAAATAAAAAAATTGCAAAAATTAAATACAAAACAACAGTTTTCTTTTTAAAAAAACCTTTATCCAAAAAACAATATTGCAAAACTCATGGTCTAGATAATGAGACCGAGATAAACCAATAGAAAAGAAATTGAAGGTAACCATGAAACCAATATTTTTTTAAATGTAAAATCATAAAAAGAAAAGAAAAAAAGGATTTCTGACCGTATTAACTCTTAAAACTTGTAACTCATGTCATTAGATTGGAAACATGACAAATAAAAAAATCGTGAAGTCTAATCTCGAACAAATCAAACACCAAAGGATATAACTGAAAAAAAATCAACCACTTAAAAAACTAGAATTAAAAGAATGAGGGTGAAAAACAAAATAAAAAATAAATTTGAGGGCATCAAAAGAATTTAAATTTAAGGGTTAAATTGAAAAGAAAAAAAAAATTAACAAAAGGAAAAGAAAATAAAAAGAATGGATGCTAAATTGAAAAAAAATAAAACAACATAAACGTTGATTGAAGGATAAAATTGAAAACCAATAAAACTTTAACAAAAAAACCAAGGATAAAAATGAGAAATCAAAAGAATAAGGAGCAAATTAAAAAAAAATAATACTTAACAAATTGTAATTTAAGGACTAAATTGAAAACATACAAATTTCTTTCTAAAAGGGCTCAGGACAAAATAATCAATAAAAAACATAAGAGCTGGGATTGAAAAATGAAAAAAAAAGAAGAAGAGAGGATAGACATGCAATTTTTCTAGAAGATATAAAAAAGGAAGGGAAAAAAAACAACTATTGGCGACAAATCACCCTTTATCCACAGCTACGCGCACCATCAGGAGGAAAAGAACGTGCTAATGCTTTAAAGGACACGGTGAAAGGCCAGGTTTGGCTACCGGGTGACGTCGCACATGCCACTTAAAAGGCGTGAACACCACCCACTCGCTTACGCATAAAGAAAACACGTCAACAACTTTCTCGATTTAAAAATTAAAAAAGCAATGTAAAATTATCAAAATGCTCTCATTACCCTAAAAATAAAAAAACAAACTAATGTGAAAGGACCAAAACATAGTAAATGCATAACTTATTTTTTTGTCTTTTTAAGGGTATTTTAACAGTAGCCTAAGAAGGAAAAAACCAAAAAAAGCCCTTAATCAACAGCTTAAGTATTATTTTTTTACCTTGGAGGTAAAGAAATGTTTTTACTATTTTAAAGTTTGTGAAAAGATAAAAACATCATTTGATTAACAATTCTAAATTTTATTGACCTTGTGAGTAGAAAAGTATTTTCACTATAAAAAATATTAGAAAAGATTAACACACCCTCTATCAATATTTTAATGACCAATGAATCTATTTAAAAGATCAAAATACCCTTACAACTAATTTTTTTTCCAACCCAATAGTGAAATTATATTTTTATTATAGCAATCCACAGTAAACTGTATATATGGCTACAATAAAAAAAACTCATGCCCTGTATGTTTTTTTTAACAAGAGTATTAGAATATGTTTGTTTTTGTGTTCAAAAACTGCTTTTGAAAAATTTTAAATTTTATTTTACTTAAAAATAAATTTTTTAAGATTTTAAATCTATGGCTACAATAAAAAAAAAAACCCATGCAAATGTGTTTTTTTTTCTAATAAGAATATTAGAATGTATTTGTTTTTATGTTTAAAAACTGCTTTTGAAAATTTTTGAATTTTATTTTACTTACAAATAATTTTTTTTTTAAATAAAAAATTATTTTGATACGTGAATGCCAAAAATATAATTAAAAAATATTATTTTAATATATTTTTAAATAAAAAATACTTTAAAAAATAATAACATATCAATGTTATAAATAAATTTGATCATATGACAAAGAAAAAAGAAAAAAAATATTTGTGGGCAGAGATTCGACACCTTGAATATTCAATTGAAGCTGACGACCACAAAAAAAAAAAAAAAATCTCCAAACTGAAACTTGAGAAGTGGAGTGTTATTATTGTCTTTGTAGATAACCCAATCCAAACCAAATGCCACTCTCCCTGCTCTCAAGTTCTCCACCCATCAACCATGCCAATATTCTCTGTAACTCAAGGATCACTCACACTTGCAGGCCTCTCTGCCTTTCTCTCACAACATCATCATCAACAACAACAACAAATCTTCGCAACTACTGATCATGCATCTCCATTTTTCACTATAACTTCTCCTCTCTTCATTCCTCCTTCAAGAACTAGACGTTCAACTAATAATATTACTGCTAAATTCTCTGTCTCTGCCAATGCCAAAGCTGAAAACTCTAGTGAAACAGCTATCACCACTGCCACCGACGAAGTTCTTGAACCATCACCTGATGCTTTGCGACAGGCTCGGGTGTGTTGTTTTGCTATCTTTATTCTTGTTTCTTGCTTGCTTCATATCTTGAAATTTCCATTTTTTTTAATGTTACTTAATGATCAAAACTAACACAGTGTTTGTACAAAGAAGTAGAGGTCTGCTGATTGGAAGGCGGTAAAGGCTTACTATGATGGTGGACACATCTTGCAGGGAAGGGTTGAAGGATTCAATGGTGGTGGCTTAATTGTTCGTTTTTATTCTCTTGTGGGTTTTCTTCCCTTCCCTCTGTTGAGCCCTTCACATTCTTGCAAAGGTACTTTGCCCTTCACTTGCTTTCTCATTGTACTTGGTCTCAGAGCGTGCTCTCTCTTTTCACATAAATTTGTTATCTGGTTATGCAATTACGAGTTTGCGAGTTATTACTTGGTCAAGAGTACTTGCAATTCATAGCTGCTGGATTTTGTACTCACTTTATCATCTCAACTCAACTTGTTGTCTCTGAAATCATCTTGAACCGAATTCTAAACTAGGTGGGTACACATTTTCTGGTAGAAACCCATGTTTTTGAAGTAGTTCTTTCTTTTTCCCACAAGAGTAGCGAGTTTAGGACAACAAATCAATGTTCTGGTCATTTCTATATTATCTCTTACTTTTGGTTTTGCCCTTTATTATATAATGGGTATTTCGGCAGCCGAATATAATTTGACTTGCCTGTAATTTTTAACTAAAATGATGATATTGGGTTACAGGGAATGCTGTGATGACTGTTCTTTTCACTTTTTTATATGGAAAAACATTAGCAGACAAGGTGGAATGTTTTAAGGAGGATTGGAATTTGAATTTTGATTCTAATGCTTTTCAGGAACTCCTATTGAACTTTTTAGTTCTCCATTTATGTAGGCTAAGCATCACCTTCGCTGATACTCCTAGAAATTTCTCTTTTTTCCTTGTAACTTCTCCTTTTCTATCATACATTGGCATTTTCAATGAACTTCTGCTTTGGAAGTGGAGTTGTGACTGAGAGCTTGTTGCAAAACTATGTATTTCTGATTTTGTGATTACATTTCATGCAGATCCACAGAAGACTATCCATGAGATTGCAAAAGATTTGACTGGTTTACTCATTTCCGTGAAGGTAATGATTTTCTTCTGTCTGTTTTGCTAGAATTGAAGTGCAAAAGAACTTAATTTTTCCTCATGTGGGTGTTAGACTTTATTTAGTTTTATAAATGCATGTAGCTTGTAAGCTTGCACTTGTCTTTTGGTGTACCTTTGTCCTGTTTTGGTAGTTATTAAGCATTGCCAGGAACATGTAAATGAAAATCCCATGATCATATTTGCTGTTTTCCTTTGTAAAACAGTATGATGGATGTGTTTCTGTTTTCTTTTTTTATATAAGCGATTAGAGGGGAAATAACTCTTCTCTCTCAAATTAAGGAAAGTGACTTTAGCATAAAAAACTTAAAATGGGACAAGGTGGAAAATATTATGATATTCTTGTGCTGGAATCAAGCCCTATTTGGCTCTTCCGTGAAGGGTCTTGTACTGAAGTCCTAGCAGTGTTTTGCTAACAGTCTTGTATTATGCAAAGCCATGATTTTGGATGTCTTTCAAATCCATTTTGAAAGGCCCATTCAGTTCATGTTAAAAACATTTCTTCTGGTTAATTGTTGTGATCGAGCCATTGAGTTATCACATTGCCATTATTTAATGACCATGGCTCATGATTGCCCTGTGATATAGACAGGCACTCTGTTTTTTGACCACTTCTATTAGGTGACTAAATCATTGTTAGGAGTATCCTTTTGGTGGCGTTCGGATTGTGTTATCAAAACCATGATTCTAAGTGTCTTGTAAATCCAAATCATGGTTTCAATTTTTTTTTTAAATCAAACCTGCTTCTTCTTCTTTTTTATACTCTCCCACAACTTCAAACACAATAGTTTAAACGAGTAAATGTATGCATAAATGCATTGTCCAATAGGATAGAGAGAAGATGAAGCTAATAACATGGAGACTTACAAGCAAAGAATAAATGCAGAGCTTAATATAGTATTTAAATACAAAATGACTACAATAAGAGAAAATTAGTGGTTGATCAAACTGATGAGTTTCAGCATTCCAGATGATGAACACCTTACTTAGCAGTGCTTAGATTTATTTCTTCTTGAACTATAGGTTTGTGTTTGTTATGATGATTTTCTGAAGATTTTACTTACTTCACTTAACACTGACTTGGAAGAAGTAATTGCTGAACATGGAGGAACTGTTTGCTAGTGATGTTGATGTACACCATTGAGCACAATGATTCTGTTTTATTTTTAAAGCATTAACCACCCCCCCCCCCCACCAAAAAAATAAAAAAAACAATTTTTTTTAATCTCAATGGTGATAATAAGAAATCCAGAACACCTGAAATAAAAGTGAAAATGGTAAAGAGCAGACTTCTTAGAGAACTGCTTTTCATCTCATGTCAAGATGCTTCAGTTCCTCCCGTTTCTTGTAACTGCTTTTCATCTTGCTCCTTGTTCTTTTATTCCCTGCTTCTCCTTGCCTGGTAACAATTCGACATTTCATTCAACTCTAGTGATGTTGGTATACTTCTCAAACATTTAGGTAATCCACGCTGAAGAGGAGAACAGGAAATTGATATTCTCTGAAAAGGAAGCTGTCTGGTCAAAGTTTTCTAAAGGAATTAATGTAGGGGAAATTTTTGCAGGAAGGGTTGGTTCTGTTGAGGACTATGGTGCTTTTATTCACTTGCGTTTCCCTGATGGTAGTCACTTTCTCTGTTTGTATAGACTTCTTTCTGTCCATTGAGATTTATAATTTTGCAAGAATTATTGGTGGCTTCTTGAAACTACAATACAGGTCTGTATCATCTCACTGGACTGGTACATGTGTCTGAGGTTTCATGGGATTTAGTTCAAGATGTAAGGGACATCCTTAATGTTGGTGATGAAGTAACAGTCAAAATCATTGATATAGATCAGTAAGTCTTTTTTGCTTCTCTCCCATTACTATTTGCATTGAATGAATTCTCAATGAGACATTTTCAGTAACATGCAACCAATTGTGCCTTGTACAGTACTAAAGTGCCCAGACCTTTATTTGGTGTACGCCATGGGGTGTTTTATTTCTTTGAGAATGTTATAATCAGAGTTTAAACACAAGAACATGCCAGTGAAATGCAATTTTTTTTTTCTTATGAAAATAAGTTTTCAGAATTTGATTGATGATCTGATATTTTATTTTTGTAATGCAAGGTCCCCTTCCTCTCTTTTTTGCATAAAGTTGAATCCTTGTGGCATAGGTCAATGGGTAGCCTTTTAATTCTAGGTTTCATTTTTACACCTAGTTCGTGTCTGTTCAATCCATGGGCTATTGATCCAATCTACTCAGTTTCCTTGTGCGATCAATGGACATACCTTTTAAGTAAGATCATTCATCTACTTGGTATGGTTCCTTGTACATTAAGATCCTAAACATCACTCCTAGTTACCATAACCTGAGAGGATTCTAAAAAGCAGAGAATTGAGAATACTTTAAAACATACACTGATTAAAAAGTGAAAAGGAAAAGGCTGTTGATATATAGAGTTCATGTTATCTTTTCTAACTCTTGTTTTCTTTTGAAGAATTAAAATGTAAACGTCAAGAAATTTGCGTAACAATCCTTATGGTTTCTTTATGACTAATCCATTCTTTAGCATATCATTAAAGGCTATCTTGAGTGGTTTTCTGAAAGAGGACATGGCTAATTCATTTTTCTAGCCTAGCATTACCTACATTAGGCAACCTAATGGGTTGGAATCAGCTTAATTGTCACGGTGTTTGTCTCTGATCAGCTGTTTTCCTTTACTTTGCCTCTTACTGTAATATTATAATTGCAAATAAATGCAGGGGAAAGTCAAGGATTACACTGTCAATCAAACAATTGGAGGAAGATCCACTGCTAGAAACTTTGGACAAAGTGATTCCTCAGGTTTGTAAGACTACGTTACATGCTCCATTGACATAATTAAAGCTTCTATTTTGAATGGATATTTATGTATTACAGGATGGTTCGATTGCTCCTGATCCTCTGAACATGCACAACAGCATTACTATTGAACCTCTACCAGGGCTTGAATCAATATTTCAAGAGTTAACACGTGAAGATGGGTATGGTTTTATCCTCCATTAAAGAAGTTCATTCTGAAGATTTAGGGTTTGATTGCAAATATATTAAACCAAAGTTTCCCTTCTCAACATGAACGTCATTTCCAAGCTTCATAGTTTTCTGTATCTGTCCTGAAATTATTTTGTAATCTGTTTTCCTTTAAGCATGCATCTTTTAGGAATCTATGGGACTTTTATATCACTATATGCCCACCCTATTTCATTTGAGACTCTTCTATGAATAAATGGTTTAACTTCAACTATGAGTAGACTTTAAAAATATTTACATTTCCTTTTATGCTCATTGAACTTACCATGATTCAGAGTAGCAACTTATTCGGCTTTTCTTTGTATCATTCTTGTCCAGCATAGATGACATAAGAATTAGCAGACAAGGGTTTGAAAAGCGTGTTGTTTCACAAGACCTGCAACTTTGGCTTTCGAATGTGAGTTGCTCCCGTTTAGGCCACACTATACTGTGTTTCTTGCGCTGTGTGCTCCTTATTATATTTTATTATTCTCATCCCGTAATCATTCCACAGGCACCACCTATAAATAGGAAGTTTACCCTCCTTGCTCGTGCTGGACGGCAGGTAGGTTATGTTTGTCTTTTCACCCCTCCTCGTTGATATGGTCTCCCTATCTTTCTCTCTTATTAATTTGTTGTATAATTCAGGTGCAGGAAATACAGCTGACAACAACACTTGACCAAGACGGTATCAAGAAGGCATTGCAGCGAGTGTTGGAACGAGTTCCGTGATGGAGATTCTTGTATTCCCAGTTACTTCATGACTATTCTTTTCTTTGTTCTTTTTCTCCTTTTCTTCTGTATAGATGTTACTGCATACTCAAATTCAGCTACTGTATGTACAGTATGTTGTTCCAAAAATTTTCTGATTTATAAATTATAAAATCTGATTCATGTTAGAAGGGTGTTGATTTTTCCGATAGATGCTGCTCTACCCGCCTGCAAGAAGTAGAATATAACTCATCTAAGAAGTAGGCAAACTTTGCTTCTTGTCCCCTGATCTAAGATGGCTTTCAGAAAGTTTTCGACTACTAGCAGGTATTTTGATACTGTATAGTAAGTAACGAGGGACATATCAGTAAGTGGTGCTTTGTGGACTTGGGAAAAATCTGGCTTCGTCTAAGTAGCTGGGTGCACGCTTCTGTTTGCTGCGTTAGGTGTAAGTGAAATTTGATCCAAATTCACTTAGTACCGCTTTGAGGCCAGGTGCGAGTGGAACTTGATCAAAATTCTTAGTACTGCATAGAGTGATATTTCCGACCAAGCTAACTATTATTCACGTGTTTGCGCGTTTCAAATTCATGATTATGCTTCTTTTCTGAATGGCAATTTCCCTCTAGTGTGGACCGGACCACCTTGTTTCAGACAAATTTGCTATATGTTATGTGATCGACAACTTGATCTACCAAGTCTACTTGACTGTTAGTAAAGTTGCAGACTAGGATGAAGGATCCACCGGTGTATAAATTGCAGCTATAGGCAGGCTCTTTTTTGTCTTTAAAATGAAGATATTTGCCCACCATTATTTATGAAGGAGATTATAACAGTAGGAAAGAAGAGACAGAAGTGGTAACGAAGTTGGAAGCGATTAGTGCTTCGCTTGGAGCTTCTTCCACCATTCAAGAAGACAATGAATGTATTGATAGTATTGCAGGTCACAGATTTCTGGCCAACTGGATGCTGCTTCGTCTTCACATGGTTTCTATTTGAATAGTAGTTCACTAGTCTTTTTTTCCCAACGCTTCACAGCGGTAAATGCCCGTGATTCACAACGGCCGGTCACTTTTCTTTTAAACATAAAAACAATGCTAAGAAAAAAAATTCTTTTAACATAAAAAAATATTAAGAAAATAAATAAATAAACCCATTCATCAATCAAATAGCAAATCAAATATATGAATAAAAAATATAAAAATGATAAGAAAATAATAACAAAAAAAGGTTAAAAAATAAACAAGATTCTGTTTGGAATATTAATAATTTCAATGTTAAAAGTAAAATTAAAAATAAAAATAAAACAATGAAAAAACTCAGATAAACAGGATTAAGTCACAAATTCTGTGACAATAAATATAAGATTGAGATAATTTTTTATTGGTGAACCTTCTAAGAGCTTTTTTCTTGCATTTTGAAATCTGAAGCAGTCATATATTTGTTCTTTTAACAGAAAATTTGGAGAATTGCTTGTATCCTGGGACCGATAGCTGCCATTTGCTATGTATGAACAATGCAGGGGGACACAATTCCTCATATCCTGCTGGGTATTATAAAAATTATAACCAATGCTACCAACTCAGATCAGAAACCAAAAAACCTAGAGCTATCATCATCGTTATAGGTATGCAGATTTTGTTACTGAATCATTTTTCCTCGTGTTAATCTATATTATTGTTCCAATCTGAAGCAAAAAAATGAGCTTTCGAATGTACTCGGTTCGACCATACGGTACAATCCTACGCATTTCAATGTGGGAAACTGTCATGCATTTTCATTTTTTTCTATTTCCAAGCTCATATACATATATTGGAAGGCTTGAATTGAATAAACTTGACTCTGTATATGTGGGTTTTTCAGGATGTGGATCCGTTCTTGGATTAATGTTGCTCCTTATCGGAGCATTGTGGTTGTACAAGTTGATTAAAAGAAGAAAGGTGATTAAGCTGAAGCAATTGTTTTTCAAAAGGAATGGTGGGCTATTATTGCAGCGACAACTTTCTGCAAGTGAAAGCAATGTTGAGCGAACAAAATTTTTGCCTCCAAGGAGTTGGAGAAGGCCACAGACAACTATCATGAGCATCGAATTCTAGGCCAAGGAGGTCAAGGAACTGTTTACAAAGGAGTGTAGACAGATGGAAGAATTGTAGCTATCAAGAAATCGAAAGAAGTGGACCAGTGCAGACTAGAAGAATTTATCAACGAGATTGTAATTTTGTCACAAATTAACCATAGAAATGTTGTTGAGTTATTTGGATGTTGCTTGGAGACAGAAGTTCCTCTACTAGTCTATAAGTTCATCCCTAAAGGAACTCTCTTCCAACAACTACATCATCCGAATGGTGAGTTTCCTTTTACATGGGAAATTCGTTTAAGGATTGCTGTAGAAGTTGCTAATGCTGTATCTTATCTGCATTCAGCAGCTTCCGCACCTGTTTATCATCGCGACATAAAGTCTACAAACATACTTTTAGATGATAAATATAGAGCCAAAATGTCAGATTTTGGAACTTCAAGAGCACTTGCCATTGATCAAACTCACTTGACCACTCTTGTATTGGGAACTATTGGCTACCTTGATCCAGAGTATTTACAGTCAAATCAATTCACCGAAAAGAGAGATGTTTACAGCTTTGGAGTAGTTCTCGTCGAGCTTTTAACAGGGCAGCAACCAATCTTTGCAACCCCAGCCGGAGACGTACAGAATTTAGCAGCATATTTTCGACAGTCAATGGAAGAAAATCGTTTGTTCGAAATCGTTGATGCTGGAGTTCTCAAGGAGGGTAGGAAAGAAGAGATTACAGCAGTTGGTAAGCTAGCAAGAAGATGTTTAGACTTGAATGGCCAGACAAGACCCGACATGAAGACTACTGCAAAGGACATGGAAATGATCAGAGCTTCACAAGGAGCTTCTTCTGCCATTCAAGAAGAAACTTGAAGGGGTTGATTATACTGTAGGTTACATTACTGTGCCATGGAATGCTTCATCAACTGCAACTGGATAATGTTAGAATACTGGCACTGTATCTTTGCAAATAGATAGGCAGCCACATCTACTTTAAAATTTCCCTCCGATGGAAATGTTTGCCCTTTTCTTCATTGACGACTCATTGCATCAGCTAATAGAATAAATTATTTTTCCCAGCCTTGGACTGTATATATATGTTGGTAACTATAATCTGTCAGTGTTATTTATGTTCTTGACCATTGACATGATCATCAACTGTATGAATCAATATTTTTTACTCGAATAAACATCAATATTGCAACTAATTACCCGAATTAACTTCCCAGGTCACGTAGTGCATGTAACACACTGAATCCTTTCCAGTTTTTTTGTGTTTTGGCAACTCAATGCTCAATTGAACTCGAGCGACTGCACAGGAGGATCGAGAATCCGAAGCATCGAAGATCTCAGCTGGCTATAAAAATTAAGAAACATTCTTTAAAGTGTCATTAATTCTTGGCAAAATGTCAAGAGGATGCATATCTAAGCACTGTGTATTGGACGGAAATTGGATTTAGGGATCATATTAAAAATGTTTCTTGAGTAGAGGAACAAGACTAGAAACAATCAAGAGTACAGGGACCATATAAATATAAACCTCTCTAGTTGTCGGCTTGAGCCGGGGGGTGGGGTTTATCAGAAACAAAAACGACTGATGTTCTAAACCACCCCCAAAAAAAATGCTTATCTTGTCATCCCCTCTTCAATCCCAGAGCTTTGCCTTATGGTGCCAAATATCTCGACACTCCAACTCTTTGCCTCCATTTCTAAATCAGAAGAAGAAGCAGTCTAAAACCAACGACACTCCACTGTTGCTTAGGAATCATGCTCATACAAAGAGCACAAAAAATGACATTGATTTTGACTTCCAGAATGACTTTCCATCATCATCGCATAATCCAAGCAGAGAAGAAAAGGATTATGATAAAGACCCTGAATTTGCTGACATTCTTGGTTCTTGTCTTGATGACCCACTTAAAGCTCGCTCTAAAGTATGTTCATCTTTTCTCTCTCTCACTTTTTTTAGTTTTTTTATCGTTTGTGTAATAAATATCACTACCTTGCCTTATGTTAGTTGATTAATGGAAGTGAGCAATAATGGGTTTTTAGATGGAAGAAAGATTGAGGCGTAAAAAGAACAAGATTTTGCACGCAAAGACAGGTTCAGCTAAACCCATGAAGGTTACTTTCAACAAGTAAGATATTCAATCTTTGTGTCATAAGCTGATTCCTTGAGAACCCATTTGTTCAAAAACTATGATTATCGTGTATTTCAATTCTTGCTTTGCCTGGTGATCTTCTTGGTGTTTTTTGAGTAAAACAGAAGATAAAATCTGCTGGTTTATTTGTAGAGCATTTTGAAGGGTGTTAGGCATAGGGAAAAAAGAATTTGTCTTGCTTCATGCTATAGGTGTTCGTGTCGAAACTTAAGAAACTGATATTTGCTATGACCATGACACAATTTGATTCAAGTGGTAGTATTACAAGTCTATTTATGCAGGCTTGAAAGCCATTGCAGAGCGATACCCCACAGTTTCACTCAGCTTATGGTGCAAATTCTTCATAACAGTCAGGAATCAGGATGCATATATATTTGTATATTCTGGCTTGTAGACTTGAATTCATAGCAATTCATATTGGCTGTAATATCAAAATTTTCTAAGATAATGATGCTTGCTTGTGAGTAGGAATCGTACTGAACACTATTTCATGAAAGTAACTACCAAATCCACAATTTATCCAAGCATATATGATGCGGTCTATGGTACTAAATCCACCCCTTTTATCAACTGATTTCAAATTTCCTTGGTTCTTATAGCTTTTGTAATTTGAAGGTCTTTGAGAACTGCCACTTTTTTATCATGGTTAAATTATAATTACTCTGGCCTTTCCTATTCTTCATGATGCCTGATGTCTCATGTGAAAATGTCACTTGGATGCTTTTCTTTGACCTTTCCTATTTAGCTCCTGTTTTACCAACTCACTCTGTGACCATCATCTCCAGATTTGGTTTCTCAAACTCGTATATATGGTTTGAATTCTACAATGCGCCATTGGACAATGATGTGTCCTTAATTTGTGATGTAACTTCTCTTTAACTCTAGTAATGGTATTTTGAACTATTAAATTAAATCACTGTGAAGCTTATGTGGCATGTTTTTGCAGACATTTCGATCATGGCATATTGTTGGGCGTCTTGGTGGATGCAATTCCATGAATATGCAAGTATGTAGAAAATTTTCTTGCCATAAAAAAATGTTGAGAAATGGTTGATTGTATTGCATGAAAAGGTGATGTAGTGGTTGAGCTTTGTAAAGTTATATTCTGCCTAATGGAGAGCACTTAGTTTGCTAATAAAAAAAATCATATTTGTCATTGTTGCAACTTTCTTTCTTCCTGGCACTAAAGTTTGTTTTTCCTGTGTTTCTTACCTTGCAGCTGTCACAATCAACTTTTGAAAAAAGACCTAATTATGATGCCATTCAGGGAGCAAATGTGACACCAGCAACGTTTTACAACATTGGAGATTTTGAGATTCAAGACAACTTGGCACGCATATGGTATGAGGATCATTTCATAACATAGTTAATTGGTTCAAGAGTACTCTTTTTCACCGTAGTGATTATGCTTATTCTGATGGTTCTTGCTCATGGATGATGTTAAAATATAATAGGGTAGATATTGGGACAACTGAGCCGTTGCTTCTGGACACTCTGATAAATGCCTTGACACAAATAAGCTCTGAGTAAGTTATCCATATTTCTTCTTTTTTTTCTTAGAATTTCTGACGATGTGCCATAATTCTTCTGAAACTTTGATGAGATGAAATTTAACGGAACTGTATAAATCCTTGCACAAAAATATGAATTTGCAATTTTCATCCCAGACTATGATTGATGTGTAATGCCAACTTCATAGTACGAATACTATGTACAAACATGTTGTGAGATTCACATAAGGACAATGTTGATGTCTAGGATTTCCTTGCAGCTTCAACTCCTTCCTTTTGCTTTTATTCGTGCTTTATGTTTTTTATTGTCATTTGTTTGGTGCTGAGGTCCTTTTCTGTGGACTTGCTGCCCATTTGAAAAATAATAAATACATGCGTTTGTGCTTACCTTCAACCGGTTTGTGCTCCTTCAACAGCTATGTTGGAATCAAGGAATTGGTGTTTGGTGGATCTGAATTTAAGAATTGGAAGGAGAACTTAACTTCGGAGTATGCAGGTTATAGCGTCCACAAGATTTAGCATCTGCAAGTGCATTCATTCACTTGTGTTTTGTTCAATGCTGAATATGTCAGAAAATCATGAAATCTTTAACATATTTTGAAACTGCTGTGTGAGGGTTTGTGCATTTTGCCGCCATTGATGTGGGTCTGACCGGAGACGGTGGTATGCAATGTGCATGTTGTTGCTGCTGCTGATGTGGGTCTGACCGGAGACGGTGGTATGCAATGTGCATGTTGTTGCTGCTGCTGATGTGGGTCTGACCGGAGACGGTGGGATGCAATGTACTAGAGGTTAACTGGGTTTTTTTTTTTTTTTTAAATTACTGGAGGTTCATTAGTTGATACTAAGGGAAGTTGTTCAAGCCTTCAAGGCAGTAGCCATCTTTAATATAATGAAAACAGAGGATCCCCCAGATTTGATAAATCATATAATGCCATATTGGATTCTCGTCACTTGCTATTTGTCGTCAAGGTGGATGTGGCTGGATAAGAGATGCAGCAATGGAATCAAATAGGTTTAAGGTTTATGTACTTAGAGTAAGAAGGGTTTTGGGACTGTTTAGGAAAAACATTTATGCATCCTTATTGACTTTACTGTTGCTATTCATTGGAATAGCGATTTGACTAAATTACACAATACTCAAAAAACTTTTAACTAGGTAATGAGGCAAGGTGGTTTTTTTATTATTATATAATTGTCTTTAATAATTTGAGAAGGGTTAGGTTGGTCATTTTATTTTTTCATAGTAAAATTATTAATTTACTCCGAAAAATAAAAATTATTGCCTTTCAATTAGAAGCATTATAGCCTTTTTAATTTTTTTAAAATAGTTAAATTAATTTGATGTTTTAAAGATGAAATCATCATAACTATCTCTTAAGGGGTTTTTTTTTTATTACGGTTTTTTTATAATATCAAGATAGTTCAAGTGCAATATTGTATTTTAATAAATGTTAAATATTTAATAAAAAAAATTATTGCCACAAGCATGGTATAAGCGGACCGTATCTCCTCCGGTTGAGTTGGAATTCTCATGACCCCTCTAGCTTTTGAGGTGGTGATTTGGTATTGATGGCTTTTTTTTTTTTCTTGTTTCTCTTTATCTAGAATTTCACGTGAACTCTTTAAAAATTATAGAATAACTTTTTAGTTTGTTGATTTTTTAGATTTGATCCCTGTTTTTTTATTATAATTTTTTTATCTTAAATAATTTATAAAATTAATATGATTTTTTAATTTCATTCCTCTTTAATTTTTTTAATCTTTCAGATTTAGTTCTTATTCTTTTGGTATCACCCTCCTTTGATTTTTTTTTTCTATAAAAGTTGATCATTATTCTTTTGATTACCATTTTTTTTTTTGCTTTAACAAGTTTTTTAAATTGGTTCGTAATAAATTTCTTGAATGGACCTGGATTTAGAATTTCACAAGTTACGAGTTTAAAAAATTTAATCAAGTTAGGCAGTTTGTTTGGATTTGCTTGGTCTTTTATTTTTCTTTGTTTAAGTTAATTTTTTCTTGTTTCATCCTAACATTTATTGAGTTGGAGACTGGGTTTTATTTTTTTAGCTTGTTTTTTGTGGAATTTTTTATTGGTCTTTAAAATGATCCGGTTATCTCTAATCTTTTTATTCATTGTTTTTTATTAGGTTTTTTTGCTAATTTTTTAAATTGAGATTTTTTATGCTCTTTCCTTTAATATTTGGAATTATTTTCTTAAAATAATTTAAAAATAGTAATTTTTTTATATTTATGCTTTTATAGTTGCTATCGTTATTTTTTTTTTAATATGATTGAAATAAAATTAACTTATTTAATTGATCAAAATTAATACATCCTCACAACACCGAAATATTTTGGCGACATAAAGAGGTAAGAAGAAGCAGCAAAACCCTAATTGAGAACACAGTTGTAGGAAAACGAACAGAGAAAGGGAGAGGAGAATGATGATCTGGGAGACTCTGACCGAAGACCTCATTATTGGTGGTCCTCTCCTCGTTGATGATAAACAATTTCGTAAAAATGATGGCTGCCACCAACGACCTTTTTCCATGGCTCTGCTCCAAGCATATTGACAATTCAGTCATTTCCAAGAGATTCTTCGCTGCATTTTCACATTTGGGTGATTTCCAGTCGCCTCGGAACTCCCATTCTCCGGGAACTTCTTTTTCCTCTCCACCTCCACCTTTTCTTGTATCAATTTATTTTTAAATGACATTTTTATATAAGAGTGTATATTTTATTTTTATTAATGGATAAAATCTTCCCGAGACATAACTTTAATATAATTAACCAGCTTTTTTGTGCCCTAGCGCCAGCCTTGGTTGCTAAAAGAAAAACAAGTGGGTTTAGAAGTATGGTTATAATTATTTTTTAAAGTATATTTTATTTGGAAATATATTAACTAATTTATTTTTATTTTTAAAAAATTATTTTTAATACCAGCGTATCAAAATAATATAAAAATATTAATTTAAAATAAAATAAAATAATTTCAAGCTTTTTTAAAATGTAAAAATAAAAAGGTGGTTTCGGTTCCATTTGGTTAAATCTTGGCGTCTAGTTATGGTTACCTTTTCAAAAGCAAAAGATGGTGACAACATGGTGTCTCCAAAATTTTCATCATCTTTTCCCGGGAAGAAAAGAGAGAGTGATAGCCAATTGTTGTCTA
>Ga0325403_1001224_pt1 | contig 20923 bp, 16 predicted proteins | sample PopdelMetagenome_19_FD_205665 | JGI IMG/M metagenome (GOLD analysis project Ga0325403, IMG submission 205665) | Populus deltoides microbial communities from Bellville, Georgia, United States - Xylem-PdKOR-R4 | ecosystem: Host-associated > Plants > Phyllosphere > Stem > Wood/Secondary xylem... | reverse complement strand
ACACCCTTGGACCATGCCATTTGTTTCTGGTCTCTAAAATTCTCATTCTGAAAAGAATTCTGTTTGAAAAAAAAGGGTCAAGAAAAGAATTTATGAATATATATTTAACACCAATGTTTTTCTTTAATTATGACTGCTAACCACATCAACTCTTAGGTGTCTATATATATATATATATATATAGGAGTAATTAAGTTATGATTAGAGTGGCTGCTAGCTAGCTACATGGCCCATCTTAGATTCGAGCATCCTTTTCTTTGAAAATATATATTTATCTCCTCTCTGATCAATCTGTTTTAATTACCACTCTGAAAGCATAGCCAGAATTGAAGCAGCAATGTCCATGATCTATATATAGAGCCAATGCTGTGGTCTCGTGGCCACCAAAAAGAAGAAAGTCTACACTTACGATGATCTTGGAGCAATAACCCTAGCGAATCCTTTGGAGAACACCCATCATTAGAATTCCTAGCATCAGTTTCATTTCCAAGTTTTTTGGCCTCGAAGGTGTTTTCAGGGGAGATGAGCCTGCTAAAGGGTACCCCCGGGCCACATAACGGTTTGATTTTAAACAGAGTGATTTGCATTGCGCTTAATTTCTCAAACAACCTTGCTCCCATTTTCATAGCATCTTGGCTATATATGATCTCTTAGGCCGTCGCCGTCATTTCTCTCTCCACGTCGATTTCATGGTTGCCGGAATTTTTCGTGAGGGCAGTCCACTTGTCTAGCATCTTTGTGGCTGGCTCCACCATTAAGCTTGACGTAGCCTATCAATGGAGCTTAAAGGTTATCAATGGAACATGAAAAGTATCATTTTCAAGGAAGAACTTTGCTGGTCAAAAGTCTACAATGAAAAGTACCCCTTCATGACGAATGCTAAGTTACTGTTAGTTTCTTCAACCATCCCCTTGCCTGGTGCATGCAATCGATTTTCCCATTCAACCTTATCGTGTAGACTTGATTGCATGGTATTTGGAAACTTGCTTGCGTTTTGGTACTCGTAGAAAAAAGATACTTGGTTTTATTTCGAGTCTCGTCCAAATTAATAAAGAGGCAAACCCATTGTCTGGAAACCCGGCAAGGGTCAAGATATATACTGTCTGAAATCAATTGTTACGAGCACTCTGATAATCAAATCAATGCAGAATTGTCTAGTGAGATAAAAAAGAAAGAAAAAAGAAACGCAACTTATAAGTTGCAGTACTCCCAGCAGCAGAAGCTCTTCAACTATGCTAGTATTGGAGTCTTTGAAGTGCTCTAGTTTGCCGAGATTTGTTTGAAAACTATGAAAAACACTCTCCAGATTTTTGGTTAGTTTACCTTTAAACTCCCATGCCACATCAAGAACAAGAAAAAATGACCTTTGGTCTCCTAGAATACTGCCATACATCAAAGGTTTCGTTGAAATGCAGCGTCGGGGATTGAAGATACAAAGCATTAAAGATTGATTCATTTTTCTCCTCTTTTGTTTTTCTGAGAATTTTTTTTTTAAAAAAAAAATGATGAACAAAGGTCTACAGCCTAAATTCGTGCAGGATAAAACAGGGTGCTTACAGAAGCCTAATTATCATTCAATCTTGTGAACATAAAATAAACTTAAAAAAGCGGCAAGCTTGGGGGGAACCGAACGTGCATCCACTCTTTCTCGTGTGTTGTTAAATGATCCCATCCAATCTCATCGAGCAATGAGAGCTTCAGTTCATACAGCTTCTTCTTGGGTGGATCTCCATTATCTTGTATCATTTCATTCAATGCCTGGAGACAATGGATGATCAGGTTCGAGTAAAATGACCAACTAAATATAATAACCAAACCCTATCATTCTTCTCAACATACATTCTTGACAAGTGACAAATACTATCTTATGGTCAAAATAAACTTGAAGCCCAGCTGAGTTAACAACAAACATGACACAAGGAAAAAGATATTACCTTTAGTGCCGCTCCTAGCCTTCCTCGTCGTCTTTCACGTAGCACTAAGAGGGTGCCATATTTCGAGGACTTTGTATCAACCCATTTTTGCAGCTCTTTGAAATTATCCTCGAACAAATCTTTTGTCCCTTCCGTTTCAGCTGTCTCACCCTGCCATGATGATAGTTGTAAGATACATAAATCACAAATACCACGGAAACAAAGGGCCTGCATTCATATTTTAGTGTCAATGAGAGTTATTTATGCCCGTCATTTTCTTTAGGTGTATCTATGTTTTAAGAATTTGGCTAATCAAACACCTGCAGATATACAGTATCAAATCCTTTTAACAAAAAGAAAAAACAAAAACCAAAGAAAAAGTTCAAGGGGAAAAAGAAAGGTCAGTCATTGCTCAGGTCAAAATTTCAAAAAGGACCACAGGTTGCCAGGGTCCGACTCTCTCTCTAACCAGTAATGTTGTTCAACTGTCCTTGAAAACATTTTTTTTCTTTTAAAGGACTAGGGAAGCAAGCATGTTTCAGAAACCATAAAAAATCTTGCTGATCCAAGCCGGATTTTGATACCTGCATCCTAGTCCAGTCAATTGGACACAGGTACTATAGGAAAAACCAGCTATTCCATGTAACTAATTTGATGGAATTAAAAAAAAAAAAAAACACTTCACGGGGCATAAACCTACAACCAAAAAGTGATGATCTTTACTACCTTTAGAGATTCAATCTCCATCAATGCCAGCCCTTTTTGGTACAGTGCCTCGGCCAATTGATCCCTGGTTGTCTCCATTTTCTTTTTCATTTTCTACAATAAAAGAATAACAGGCGCAGCTTCATAACTGCTATTCAAGTAAATGAATGCAAATACATGCTACAATTGATGAGAGAGAGCGAGAGAGATTATAACAGTAGGAGGGAGCAGAGCTTACATCATCGAGTATAAGAAATTGAAACCACAAAATTAAAGCAACCATTTGAAACTGGTGTTAATTTTGATAAAACTAATATGCCAATAGCTCATTTATTAACTTCGAAAAAAGTCTACAAGGAATTTTGTCCAAAAGGGAACCACAAAGAAGGTAGAAAATTGGCAACATAGATACACACCTCTGCCTCCTCATCTTCTGGATCACTCTTGTGCAAAAAGAACTTTGCCACCTCATCTTGGTCAATACTATCTATTACTTCATTCGCTGCATCTATAACCTGCAGAATGCATGCACACGTGAATTGCTATTTTCATAGCATGTTTCTTCATAGAGGATGTGAAAAAAATAGCACTGCAACATATATTATTGTTACTTTTTCATGGAAATTACCTCTTCATGATGACGAATTTTATCTTCCACATTACTCTGAGAAAGCAAGCCTTCCAAAATCTTGGCAAGTAGTGGAGTATAGTTTGGGTACTCAGACTGCCAAAGGACCCATGATTATTAGGTCACAATGTATTGAAATAATTATATAACCTTTAAATGCAATTGACTGCCAACAGCAAAGGAGGCTGAGTTTCAAATGCCTGAAACCCATATAATCAAGGCACATGTTGAGGCTTGAAAGTTTGCAAGATTGCTCATGGTGCAATTGTCCTCGTTTCAATGCAAAACAAATAGGACAAGTAAAGCAAGACTCTTCAATTTGGGAAACCTCGACCACCTTTATGAAATTTTCCCAAGTTAAATGCGCATTTAAATCCAACATGATACTGCAATTCCAGCATATGGGACAAAATTTAAACATGTATTCTAGAAAATTTACTGGATTCTGAATTACTCCAGAAGATGATTTGACCTAAACAGTTCAGTTTTGGAGAGAGACAAAAAAGAGCTCTTTGATAACGTGAAATGATGCTTCTTCAAAATGTCAAAAAATAGCTTATAAAGGACAATAGTATATTAGTCTTTAAATTTAGTAATATCCAACCTTAAGAGATGCGGATAACTTTTTCCATTCTGAGCGTTCTTCATCAGTGTCTTGTTTTAGGCTTGAAAAAACTCTAATCTTTGCATCTCGAACCTGAGGTATACATGTAGTTAAAAGGTCTAAACTCAAAGATGATAATCAAAACCTCAGCGTTCAACAGCGTATGAAGGACAGATAATCAAGAATTAAAAAGGTAACAGAAAAATCAAAGGATTCAAGCAAAATGATCCCAGAGGCATGTGCCTGTTTGATGATGCAAAGCAATTCAATCATTGCCAATTTTACAGCAACCAAATGAGGTGATAAGACCTTTTTTTTATTTCTAATGCAAGAATCGATGACAATTATTAAATTACTTGAAAATGCACTTAGAACATCTTGCTTCAAGATGGCACAAGTACCTCCTCCTCTAAACGCTCAGACACAGTTTTCGAGTTAGTTGAAGAACTTTTCCCCTTGTCCTCATCAACCTGTCAAAGCAACATTAGCAAAATGATAAGCCCGGTCTTGGATTTAGTTTACAATGAAAACAATGGTAGGCAACTTCTTTAGATCCTCATAAATTGACTTATAAGGGGCCAAAAAACAAGAAAATAAACCTTATTTGGTGGCACAACATAAGTGATTCGGTAAGATGCAGGGTTCTTTTGTGGACTTCTACCCCCTTCCTCGCCAGCAAATGATAGTTTTCCATATGAGATTGATCCCAGCAGTATAGATCCTTGTGGAGCATTCTGCAGAAATTGAGAAATTCCAATTTATATTGTTCTTTTACCACAGGAGTCGGGAGCAGGGATAATACCTTAGGGAGCTTGTCTTTCACTGGTGGGCCCAAGTAAATGGCTTCTTTCTTCCTACAAAATAACTTTGAAGTTATAAAATGCACAATGAAACAGAAAATAACACAAGGTTAGTGAACCATGGAAATAATCATTCAAGACAAAACATACCCTGGAACTAAAACTGAGGACTTAAAAGCACCATTTCCCATCACAGGACCATCTGGTTCGGAGAAAAAGTTCAATTGAATGACTTCCTGGATTAAAAAGACCAGATCTCAGTCAGTTGATTAGCAACATAATTTGCAGAATCAAGTTCCTGAATAAAAAAGAAAGAAAAAAGAGAGTGCTTGCACAAGGGGAACCGATATTCTATCAAGCAAAAGGAGAGCTGCAGTCAAATCTATTTCTAGTCAAATAGTGCCAATAAAGATGCGACTTAATCACAAAAATGCTTCAGGAAAAAAACTTTAAAAAAAATCCACAAATTGTATAATGCCCATATGTAAGTTCAAAAGTGTGGCACCTGTTGAATTCAACTAAAATCTCAAGATACGTTAAAATAAAAGATACATTACCTTGCCATCCAAGTTTCTCTCAATAAACAATACCAACTGCTTCATCTTTTCCAAATATTGCACATTGTCATGCCTGAAACACAATCAGTATCATTACAGAGGTTAAGCTGGGTTTTAAGCATTTACTGCTATATGAAGTTTGAAATTATCAAATGTTCATAGTAGTGGCTAAGAAAAAAAATGAGGTTTTTCCTACACTGAATTTATAGTCTGGTACAAACAAGTACAGGTTAAAAATGGGTTGTATGAATTTTAATTAAAATTTGGACTGCCTCAGCAATTGGGCCAGACCTTAGATATAGCCGTAAATTGTATTCACCCTTAGGAAGTTTTGCAGCATTAGGATAGGCATCACCCATAGCATATACACGCTGTAATCAAAAGGGGGAAAAATAAAATAAGAAAACAAGAATCAGCTCTGCATATTCAAAGCAACAAGGAAAAAAAAGTATCACCCGTTGCTGGTAAATTGAATGATATGAAGCAGTAATAGTGTGTGGAATAGAGTAGCATTTTTCAGTGTATAGCTAATAATTGTAATACTAAATTTACTACCAGGAAATACTAGTTGTATACTATGAGTTAACTATTCCAGTCCTTAAGCAATGATCAACATATTTTTTAAAATCTCATCTGCTAAGACAATGTAAATTGTTCGCGTACCTTGTTAGTGTCAGAAATCATATAAAATTGTGATTCAAATTTTGTATCATAAATGCGATTATTAAGCAATGGAACTTGAGGCTTCACAGCAGCTCCATCTTCCAATTTAAACTTGTAACTGCCAAACAACAAAAACACAAGAGTAGATGATGACAATAGTTGAAATTCATTGAGTATGTGTAAGTAGAACTGTAACATACGTTAACGTCAGGGCCAGTGTCTGTTTTCCAGAGGGTAGTTTGTCGCGACTCTCTGTAAGAGTGCTAAGTTTAGCATCAACAGGTCGATATGGAACTCTTATCTGTAAGATGAACATGAAGAATTGCAGCATTAAATAGCAAGCAACCACACCAAAAGAAAAGTTTTATATTTATTTAAACGAAAACAAAATGAACAATTCCAACCCACATCATCTAGAAAACCGAAGCTATATTTCACCTTATTCAGAATAGCAGCAGGGGCGAGTTTCTCAGATGACAATAGAGCTTCAGCAGCAATTCTTACAGGGGCTTCACTTCCATCAAGAATGATTTCCTCTTTATTGATGGCAATCCCATGAAACACAATCTAACCATTATAAGATAAACAATATTATTTAGCAAGTGTAGAATACCAAAATATATGCTTAAGTTTTACTTTTCTGATTGTTAACCAAATCAATGGACTCACAGTATATATCAGCTTTATTTTCTACATAACAAGATGGAATTTTACTGTTTATAAGATTATAAAACAACACAATCAATCAAAAGCTTACACTAAATGGTGGTTCATAATCCATAGACTATTCACATAACCATACCCCCCCCCCCAAAAAAAAAAAAAAAAAACAAGGAAAAAAGAAAAAAAAGATAGGCAGTTAATAAAAATGCAGAAAATTTGGAAATGGCTTGTTACCTCAAAGTCTACAATAGTGGTTTCATGACTTCCTATCCCACTTGACCAAAACTGAGCAACAGCTAATTCCATTGTCTGACCACCCACAACAGGAAATGCAAAACTTTTGGCAGTAGGAGAAGAAAATGTTACAACACTCTCCCACTTCAAAGGTCTTTGTAAGGGACAAATCTGCACATTGACATCACATTATAGGAGGTCTAGGCAACATAATAAAACATTCTCACAGCATGCATACCTGAACAGTGTCAACAAAAAATCGTCGAGTAGTGTCAAACCCTGATGTTCGCATAGTTGCCTCAACCCAAGTAGCACCAAGCGGCACTTCAATGTATCTCCTTTCTATGTGCCCTGTTCAAGCAATATGTTCATGATAGAAAGAAAAATGATTTATGTGCTGCTATAAAAGCTAGCTCAGACATCAAGGCAGTGTAACCTAACTCTTGATGCCCAAAATCATAATTTCATATCACAGGATAGGATAGGATAGGACAAAAGTGACCTGGCAGAAATGACATCCCAGGAAATGAGACAACTGGAGGCTGATTCTTTACTTCCATAGGCTTTGTTATGGTGACTGGGATCCTGAAAATGGGACCACGCCATGGTGCTCTGCAATCAACCCCGTATACTTCGTAGTAATGTAAACCATCACTTAACTTGGTAGGATCAACCACTATGCTGAAAAGAAAGGAAAAGGAAACATACATTAGTAAAATGAGGTACCTCTCAACATCTAAAATAAGATCCTGCTAGTGCAGAAAAAAACCAACAGATGCTTCGAAGCTAAAACTTCCAAGTTAGACTAATAACCGAAAAAGGGTAAGAGACAAAAGAAGCTTGGGAAACCTCCAAGTTAGACTAATAACAGAAAAAAGAGTAAGAGGGGCATAAGAAGCTTGGGAAAACAATATATAGCTCTCTTAGCAAGACGTGCATGAACAAGTATCTGTTTGATGCAGTTGTGAGCATTATCATGATGTCTGCCAAACGATATCCACCATACAAGTTAAAGGGTAGAACCAGTTTATGTCAGATTATAGAGCCTCAAAATGCAACCAGAAGAGTTTAAAATTGAAAGATAAAGGAATGATATGATTAGGAAGTCAAATAGGCAAAACAAATTGTAAATAATAACCACAATCTGAGAACATTCAAGAATTCTTCAGTAAGGAGAAGATGGGGCAGAGTGATGCTAACTTACTTGAAGCTGCGTCCATTGTTAGTGAGAAGGAGATACTCAGGAGCCCTCACAACAGTCTTTTCAGTAGAGTGTAACTCAATACATTCCTCGAAGCAAACCAATTCTTCCAAATTACTTGCACCTTCATGAAACTTTGGTTGGACTTGCACTGTCCACTGTCAAAAATATTACTTTAGTAGTTATAAAAGTGAAAGACACGATGGAACTGGAAAATCCTGTTGTCAGAAGACACTCTTTCCTATCAATGTCCTGGATGAGATAGATAAACATGGAGGAATTCTTGTGTGATATAAGTAATCTAACATTATAATATTTCATATTAGTCATCATGTGAACAATTATATAGCATTTTAAATCTACAAAATAGCAGTTAAGACAATGCTTTATAACACTGCATTATAAAAATGAAAAGTCATGCAACCCTGCAGCGACCAAAAATAGTAAGATGAGAAGACATTGGAAAACATTGGCATCAACAAAAGAAACGAACATCTACAAAAAAACAACAGTGACAAATGACTGCTTATAGCATGCAAATCAGGCTAGATAATAACCATCAAAGAGAAACTGCCACCACATAGCAATTGAGTAAACTGATTTCCAATCAACATTTCCCAACAAAATAAGGTTTTCAGGCAGAGAAATTTCAAGAAAATAAGAGCAGAGTTTGGATTGCTAATCAAACTGATCACTAGGTGCAAAGTCATGCTCTTTGTCAGCCAAGGTATGTCCAATGACGCGTGAGCAATTCCTTAACAAGAACTACCTGTGCTTTAATGTCTAACGACTGTAGAATAAGAGCCTAGTAAATCCAAAGCAAAGAGATTAACTTTAGTGTCCACACAACATGCCAGCATCATTAGATTTCAAGTAAAATCAAAAGCGATCAAAGAAAACACAGAACCCAAAAACAAAACAAAAACCAACTGACATCCTTTCATGATTGAGAACACAGATAAGACAACTCAGTCACAAGAAAGAACAATGGCTGGGGCAGTAACGACTGATAATAACTACATGATTGGTTTAAGCTGAAAACAACCAGAACATTAACAAATGCCTACAAATACAATTCCAGGAATTCAGCAAGCTCAAACAGAATGATCTCATGTATGTATGCATATTTTTCTCAAGACAAAAACAATCAATATCAAGTATAATAATGCCCCCACCTCTGTAGGTTGCTTGCAAGCACTTGCATCCCTGAGGTAGATTCCTCGTGAAGTAGGAGCTGCAGCCAAAATTCATCATAAATAGAGTTACAGTTTCATTGCACACATAATCCAAAATCAACTAGAATTCAATCCCAACACATGCAGAAGAAACTTGGTCACTAGTGAACAATAGCTGAAACTTCCTTGAAATTTTTAAAAAGCCTCTAAATACTAGTGGAATCAGTTCTAGGCAAGGCAGGATTATCTCCAAATGTCTTGCAAAATCCCCTGATAGCTAACAAATCACCATATCCTCAACCATTTGAGGAGTATCATGAGTGGCATCACAATTACATTGAAATAACTATACAATAGTTCACAAATATCACTTTTTTGCAAGTTTTCAAAGTCACATGATGATCAGACTGAATAAGTCAGGTGTTTGCATGTTGTGTGGAGTTGGCAGACATCACTGGTACTTACTTGTTTTTCCAGATTGATTGACCTTTATTTCATACCAAACACATGGAATATTCCGGGACTGCCTTATATATTCATGTGCCCTGTCATGCAACAAATAGTTAAGACAGACTACAGCTGACAATTGTAAAGGAAAAAAAGGAATAGGAAGAAAACCTTACCTGTCAACTTGCATAAGCCCCTGTCCTGTGGATAGCTTATCAGCTGGCGATTCACCTACAGGAACAGATGTATTCTCAAGGGCCTTCCTTACACTGTATGGACTTACAGGAATACCCTCAGCCTGCACAAATGAAGTTCCCAATAGAAGATTTAATTTAGCACCGACAATGTAGATCCAGCCATGCAACAAGGACAGAAAGAGGGTAAGAAGAAATAGAATGATAAACAAGAACCTTCATTGCACTGATAAGCAATGCAATTCCACCACAAGCAGATGGAGAGGCCATTGATGTTCCATTCATCAGCATGCGTTTTTGAAGAGTCCAGGTAGGGACAGGAGCAACAGCCCCTCCAGGAGCACTTATACTTACTCCAAGATCTCCATCAGAAGTTGGTCCTCGGCTTGACCTACATCCATTTCAATGAATTACAAAGTATTCACATGCAAACAAATACTTAAGGCTAGAGTCAGGCAAAAGTAAATTAATATACCAAGTGTATTCAAGTCCCTCAGCAGGAGGTTCAACAACACAATGAGCACCTGCAGCCATTGCAGGAGAGACATATGCACCAACCCCTATAATGCTTGAACTTGTACCACCAGGAGCACCAACAGTACTTAATGCTGGACCACTGTTGCCAGCACTGCTTACAAATATAAGATGGTGCTTGTTCACCACCTAATTAAAGAAACAGTAACCCGTAGCATATAAGAACATGAAAGAATAAATACAGGAAGAAGATCAACAATTATCAAAGCTGAAATTGCAAGGTTTCGATTTGATACCTCATTAACAAGGTCAACGAAGCGGCCATAATCTGGTAGTAATGTAGGTTCCCCATAACTCATGTTGATGAGATCACATTTATGCTGCGAAAAAAAAAGTCCATTTAGTCAAGGCACACAACACAAACATAATAATAATAATCTGCCATTACCCCCCCCCCCCCATTTGGACTCTTTTGGGGCAAGGGAACTTGAGCTGGCAATCTCCTCTTGCAAGGAGAGGTTCAGCTAGCATTTTGGTCATGACAAGAAAAGGAAATAAATTATACTCACCTCCACAGCAGCTATTAGGGCCCGTGTCAAGCCAGTGCCTGTCTCCATTGAACCTAAACGTGTGTCGCCAATTTTGCAAGATATCAACTGTGCCCCAGGTGCAACTCCATTCAATAATGACTCCTGATATAGATGAAAATGACAGACATCAAGTCATTTCTAAAAGAAGGAAAGTGAAAAGGAAAGCAATAGGGACTTAAACAGCAATACCTTTGGGTGGAAGGCTGTAGCAATACCGGCAACATGGGTTCCATGAGGAGAGCTATCCGTTACAATGCTTAAGATGTTCCCATCACTATAAACATTAAGAACAAATGTACAGGCATCTAACTTGCTGAACACACCATACTTCCTTTCAATCCTGAGAGATCATTTACCATGGAACTAGTTAGGTACCAGATCATATAAAAGATCTAACAACTCAATTATTTCATTACTCTTTCCAAGGTTAACAATAGCTAAAACTAACAAAGTTTTCAGGATCTGGGCAGCGCTGTTTGTTTAAAATTCCTCAAAAGCTTGAGAATGCAACCAATGACAGGTCAGAAGCAAAGTTTTTTATCAAAACCGAAAGAGGTAAAGCATGTAAGGGTAACATCAAAGTGTCCATTACAATGTGTGTGCACACATTTGCAAATGCAGGAGGAGTAAAGCTTGCATTCTCTAATTCTTTTAAAACACGTAGATGAGAAACTTAAGCGAACTAAAGCATGCTGTGTAAAAGTAAACTCCTAACAGCTTATAGTTCAACAAGGATGCCTTTCCCTCTACACTACAAATGATGAACAAAGTTATGATAAAATCAATTGTAAACATATGAACTATAATCCACTTAGCATAATCTTCAAAAGATTTGATCTGGATATACAAAGTCTGGAAAGATGAAAAGCATCTTCTGGCAGATAAATATAATGAAATTCTTACTATACCATACCTATAATTTGTAAGGGGTACAAAGTTAGCTAGCTTTCCACAATCTGAGTCATCCTCAAGACTCTGTGTGTCAAGAGCAGCCCTCCACAACTCTCCGTCATGCCATACAACAGCATCTATAATAGGCCCCTTGTCATCATAAACCTAAAACACAGAAAAGAGATTTGCATTTCAGGAAAACAAAATAAGTTTCGGAAGAGGAATGGATTAAAAGAATCAGGCACTCACATCAGCCTGTTTCCGTAGTAAATCAATTCTGTTTTGAAGGTCTTCACGAACCCTTTTCAAGTCTGCGTCCTCTGGATTGGAGTGTTTCTGGAGATAAGCATATCTTGAGAGAATTATGCAAGAATACAGATAAATGTGCCATGGGAGCATCAACGCCTCAGCAAGAAACAGTCCACTACATCTCAAGTGCTGATTTTAGTTTCATTTTAATTCATTGGATACAACAAATGTGGCCCTCCAGGGAAACTTTTTTTTTTTTTTTTAAGGGTAAGTTTGTACGTGGAAACCAGAAAAAGTATACTGTTTAATACATGTCTGAAATATGAATGAAATAACATATACAGTTTTTTATGACTAAAACACATGCAACAGATAAATGCAGAAGCAAATGTTCATACAACCTGGTTGAATTCATCCAGATGCTTTACAGCCTTGGCAATTTCTTCTTGGTTTTTCTCATCCCACTTCTTTTTTCTCTCTTTCTGTCAGAAAAAAGGTAGAAAGGATAGATTTTTCTTATCAGTGAGATTAATGAATGCTTGAGATCTTTTTTTTACGTTACAAATTATATTGCTTTACCTTCAAACGGGAAGTCAATGTGCCAGTAAGTAGCTCAAATAAAAACTTATAACCCACGTGCCATTCACCAGAAGGATTCTTCCATGAAGAATTGACAACCAAAGAAGCCCCTATTTCAAAAAAAACAGCACAGGATTGAAAAGGCTACTGCAAATCTTAGCATATACAATGATTAACAGCGTCAAAAGGTTTGACACGCACAAAGAAATAAGTAAATCGTTTGTGATTCTAGCAAATGAAGCCAAACCAGACCTAAAGCTCCTTGTATGCAACCATTTGCATCAGCCTTCACCACTTTTGAAGTATCAATATCTCCACTCCCGGTGCTTCATAAAACACAAAAAAAATCTCAAACATCAATATTACTACCAACGAAATAGCAACATTAAGATTACCGGTCCAGTAAAAAAGCACCAATTGTTTCAAATTTTTAAACCCACCAATCAATAACATCAAGTACTTTAGGCTTCCCATCTGATGTCACTTCTAATCCAGAAGCAGCCGGGTCGACTCCAGAATCTAATCCATGAATTCAACCAATCCTTACAAACTACAAAGTCATGATCTTTATATCCCACAGGCACAAAGCCAGAATAAGAAAAAAGGGTTTTTTTCTGTCAATCAATTCTTAATAATAATGACAAAAGGAAATTATTTTTTTATTACTATAAGCAGAACGAAAAGAAGGGTTCTTTCTATATTGAAGTATACCAAAGATAGCAATGATGGTACCACGGCCATCATATTGAGGGTGAGCTTCAATGAAGCGATCAGCACCAATCTCTTTCTTAGGCATCAAAGAAGCCAAAAAAGTTGATTCATTCAGCTTGAAATTCCTCAGAGACCCGTTCTCATCACCACCACCATAACCACCAGATGTTTTAGCAATTGAATCGCAAGGCATCCCTTCGAAAAAAACACCACTTCTACTAATATTACTTTTGCTAGTGTTAAAGTATTGACTCCTCCTCCTGCTTTGAAAGAGCTTTCTGTTGGGTTTGTTTATAAGTAGATAAGATGGAGAGTGTAAAAAGAATGGGGTTTTGTTGGCCCAATTGATGGGTGAATTATATAATGGGCTAATTTGCATAGTTAGATAACATATAGGGGTTTTTTTTTTTTTACTTTTTAGTTAGTGTTTTAAAAGGGTATTTTGGGAATTTTGGGGGCGGCTACAGTAATGGTGGTGGAAGGAGGAGGGGGGAACGGCGGGGAGGTGATAGAGTGCCACCTGCTGAGTGGTGAAGTGATAGGATGTTGGTATATGGGTGGACTTTTGTGTTGGGTTAGGATGTGGATTGGGTGGCAGAATGTTTGGATGTGGTTGAAATTACTATGTTTGTCCTTGCATGTAATTGTAATGACTTGAAAGTCACAAAACTCATTAGGTGGGTCCAAGAGGGAATTTTTATTTTTATTTTTTATCTTTTTAATGATTTTAAATTCAATTAAATTAAATTAAATTCAAATTGCTTTCATAATTACTAATGAAGAAATTAGATACATGTCAAATTATAAAAGCATATGCTGATGGGTTCCAATCATCAATTTGGACAGTGTGTTGCAATTGACAAGATGGGTTGGTAGAGCAACATATGGAAAATTACTAAATTTTAAAAAAAATCATTTTGGGTATTTTTTTTTGGGAAAAAAATAGCAAATTAGCATAAGTGGAAATTAATTTTTTTAAAATTATGTAGTTTGATAAAAATTATAGGTAAAAAATGTGATTTTATTTAAAATATAACAGTTAAAAAACATGATATTTTAAATAAATAATTAAAATAAACTAACATAAATTTTATGAATGAGAAAGGAAAGAAAAGAAAAGAAATGAATGAAATGGCACACCAAAATTTATATCATTGTAATAAATTTAGTTATAATAAAAAAAAATCAACAACAATAATGACCAGAGTGGATCATACACGTTGTCCATGGGTTTATTATATATAGTTGATTGGTTCTGTAAACTGTGTAGCTATTCTATGATTTCTTCTATAGTAAAAAAGAATGCTGTGAACTCCCTCCATTGTTTTCTGCACTTCCTTTCAGTGTCCCTTCTGTATACTCTTCCTTTTCTTTCTAATATCTCCAGAGTTCAAAGAATGAAGCCTGTAAAAATCTCTGTATTTCATCTATATCTTGCCCTTCTAGGAAACCTGCAACATTTGCACCTTAGCAACAAGAACACCAAGTGATCTTACAATGATAATAAATGTATCTTCCGAGGTCGTGAGGAAATTAATTACATACCTGTGCAATGATGTTATTGCAGGAAGCGTCGCAAGGATACGCACAGTCGATTAACTTGCTTATATTTCTACTAAAATACCAATCACCAACTGCTCCTGCAATAGTCTGTGAAACGTCCTCGAGATTTTACTCACAGTGCCACAAAGTTTATGTTCTACAAGTAGAATGAACTAAAGAGAGAGGGAAACATGAGACATTGTATGTCGAAATCGTTGCGGTAACCTTTACATAAAATATTGCCGGTTTTAGGATTTTCGATGATTCGAGTGATCCGGCCACAATTCTTGAGCAGATAAAACATGCCCTGGATTTAAAGTAAGTGCACTAAGATTTTTATAGAATGTAACAGGTGTAATGGAAGCGATGTACCTTATCCTGGATACTCGGGGATCCAAGTGCAAACCATGTTTCTTGTGTCTCACTTTGGCAATGAGCAAAGCATGAATTTATAAACATTCCCCCGCTTGTGGAATCCTTGAGAAATGAACTCAATGCCGCCAGCATATCACCCCTGAAGCCTGGATACAAGATGTTTCCATCACAAAGTAATTACCAATTAGATTATATAATAGGAAAACACTAAGCTGAAAATCCAGGATGGCTGATGCCAGAGAAGAGACCAGCCTTGCAGTATGTCAAGCTGCTGTGGAGTACATGATGCTATGCTAAGCTTGCAACGCTTCCAGTCTCCATTCATGTCAGCAGAGGGTGGAACCAATGCATGATGGAACTGTTAAATTTTGCAGTTTCAATCATGCTTTGTTGTTATGAACTTACAAAAATAGATGGTGAATCTAAGATTCCTGTTGCTATGTGATTACAGATTAATGAAGGCCGAAGAATAAATTACTTGGTATACATCATAGGCTGTGTTCAGGATGAAGAATGGTGTTGTCATGTAATTCAAGAAATACTGTGGAAACATGCACTGCACAAATACAAGACAAATGCCATAACCATCTCAGCCATCAACAAGAAGCAGCAGCAAAAACAGACCGGAAAGTTAAACAGGAGGCCTCAATAAAGGAAATACCAGTTTTGGATTGTCAAGGAAACTAGTGCAGTTTTTATCCAGATTCTTTTCAATTCCCTGCAGCGAACAGTTCAAAATATAAACACAGCAAACGCAATGGAACACAGATTTCAGAAAGTTGCACCTGTAGAGAAACAAGGTTTTCAAAGAAGGTCCTCATGGTGTAGTTCAGAGTGATGTCTCTTCTGTGAGAACAAGAACAGGAGATACGAAAACATAAATAATAGATAGAGAGAGAAATTATCCTGCACTTTCATATCAGAAAGAGCAAACTTACTCATCCAAAAAAAATCCAGCATCGCTCAAGCATTTCACACTGGTATTCGTCGGTAATGCCCGGTAAAAGTTTTCGCATTGGAGAAAGGATGATAAACCCCCAGCAGAGCAACCTGAAAGCAAAGCCTGGAGAAGAGACGGAATGATTGCTCGAAACTATAACCAAAGGACGACGGAAAAGATCACATTTTCTCTTCTGGGATGATTTGAACCAGGAGACAATTAGTCTATTCAAAACAAAATATTCAAAAAGAGATTTTTACCTTGTCTGCATTCCCCAAACCTTTGGGGAGGAGATCAAGAATGATTGCTTCCCAAATCTTTTGTCCTCTAAAGTAAAGGACTGATGTCTGTTCCACAGTCATGCACACGAAGAAGGATGAGAGTTAATTAAACTCATGAACACTTGAGTCTTTTTCTAGTAAAGCACAGCACATAATAATAAATCACCGCCTCACTCATAGGATGTTTGCTCACAATTCCATCATCAGAAATCTATCCTGCACAACTCTTTGCATTTCACTTTACATCTTGTGAAACAATGCACTCAACAGGTTCACATAAGAATTTCATGTATGACGAACAATCTATGTGCCAGTTTTCTGCATTCAATTAGCTAAGCTCTAGTTATTTCAAAGAACAATGTTGATCCTCATCAAAACATGAACACTTGCACAAAGTGGCAATCGATTTCTTTTAATTTATCAAACTGAAACAGCCACATTACACCATGATCCCAGCAGGCCATATTGTTTCTGATGTTTGATTTCACAGAACTTGTGCAGCAAACAAGATTCAGTTGAATGCTGCTTACTACCACCTAAGAAAGATTAACATAATTTATTTCCTGAGATTTTAGCATGTTTAAGCTTCAATGGCCTTTGTTATTCTAAATCCAACAAGATATAACAAAGAAGAGAAAATTTTAGGTGAGAGTGGAGAGATACCCCATTGTCAAATTTGGCATCTCCAGAAAACGAACCTCCATCACAATATCTAAGCTTCACACGGTTCCAATTATAAAAATCTGATAAAAAAAAAACAGCATAAGGGTAACTTTTATTCCTGAATGGTTAATTTGCAAGAATAAACGACACTAATTTAATCTCCTGACGACAAGGAATTGCCTTTGTTCCTCGTAACTTTTATTACAGTCATTCAGGAGATCAACACAGAAGAATTACAATGTCACACGCTCAGACTAAATATGGCAGTTCCAAGCCTCATCAGAACACCAAGGACTGGAAACACAATCAAGAAAGAATAGCCATAAGGTTTTTACAAGTCTTTAATTTTTAGAACGGTCTGGTTTTGAATACGAGTCAACTGTGAGCAAATTTGTGGCGTGCCTTCATTATATATAAACACAAAGTATAAAAAAAAAATTGTAAATCCATATGAGATTGAGGTGCGAGTATTGCCTTTTAATTAATCATTGGGGCAGTGGATTTTATGTTTCTTGAGCAGAAGACGGCACCAAAGTCCATCATGTTATTAATTATCTCATCAGTGTAGATAGCTCTTCTTATTTACTTGATCAAGACTCCGACCACTAATGCTTTATTAAATATCATGTTAATAAAGCAACTAATAGATATTACATTGATAAAAGTTTGGGATTAAAAGACTTGTTTTTTTTATGGTTTTAAATTCAAATCCTGTAATTGCTAATATGATGGCCACTGAAAGCTTATATAGTCGTTAACTTAAAGTCCCGTGGAATTAGTTGACATACAAGCTAGCCCGAAGACACATATTAATCCAAAATAAATCATATTAATATTTAGCATTTAGAGTTTTCTTTTTAGGTCGTATTATATTATTAATATTAGATAGTATTTACTTGTTATCTCAAGACTAAGAAATCAGTGAATATATTCTTGTTTTTTATTTTTATTTAAAAAAAACAAAAATTCATTTTAAAATTATTTTGAAATATATTTATTCTTGTATTTTTTTCTTCGTTTTCTAATAAATATATTTTTATCCATTTTATATCTATCTCTTTTGTCAACGACACTAACCAGACACACAACCTTAATAATAAGATAAAAAGGCATTAAAATAGTATAGGCTTGAAGACATCATAGAAGATTCCCACACGTCCTTTCGAGTTATCATCACCTTTGAAGACAATAAATTAGGCAACATATTTTTATTTTTATTTTCAAAGACAAGAAAGGGCTCAGTGATCAAGGCAGAAGCTGTCCTTCAATACTATAGGATCACGTGAAAAAAAAAGGCAAAGACAGAATGTGGAGGAACATGGGCATGTCATACACATATATGTACTAGATTTCTGTCAACTAAAAAATGGGCCATTGGAGTTGGATTACAAGGTGAGTAATTACCTGGATTAAGTGAGGCATCGTTGCTTAGGATTCCATTGAAATCCTCCAACTTGTTCATGTAAAGGCTAGATCCATGCTTCGTTTTGGCTCGATCCAAGCATGATTGTATATCATTGCACCACCCACCTCCCTGTCAAGATCACATCATACTTGACTTGTTGTTAAGATTCTGGTTAGTAATTTCACGATTTTGGATCCCACTAGCCTAACCAGGTGACTAAAACAGGTTTCAGGACAGTTGTTTCGCATCGAGGCTACCTACATTTTACATGTCCATGGTCTGCAACTGATCACTATAATATAAAACACTTACAGAGTCTCATCTAACATCTTTGCTGTGAATGGTTCCTATGTTCAATCGATTCAAGGGAAGATCTTGAACAACAAGTAAGAACATAAAAGGTGAACGTAATGACACAAGCTCTTTTTGTCTAGCCACCATATATTACAGCTATATAATAGTAATCAAGCTACCGCCTAACCTCCAAACCAAAATCGACGATTTAATAACAGGGACTGTTGGTTATTACAATCAAAGTCTTTGCTTAGGTTAAAAGTTTTGGAATATAGACAAGTATTGGACCAGTTATTTTGGGGACCATGTCCGTGGAACGTACTGTTTGGTGCATCTTTTGCAGCTCTTCCAACTTCTTTTGGCATGATTCGTTCGGCAGGGGAAATTGGGGTCACATAAGAGACAATCTAGTGAGTTAAATTTTATCGAAGAACATGACATCGGGAATAAATGTAGCAATTGCATAATATTTGTCCTAATTTAGCAGATGAATCCAGGCCATGAATCTACAGGGTCTCTAAAATGGGCTGTAATAAATAAAGTGAAGTGCAAGTTGATTGACGAGACACCTTGTCGCGTATTGGTTTCCTAACAAAACTTAACCAAGGTCAACACATCTTCACCCCTAAAGTCACTGTGTATTCAGCACCGAAGAACTGCCGGGCCTGCATTCTCTTTGGAGAGTTTTTGTAAACCAATTTTCTTTGGTATTGACCCCTTTTTTTTGTTCTTGTAGTTCATACATCAATTCAGACTAGACTAGACATGTCCTTCTAAAAGCACGAGGATATAATTACCTCAAATTGCAAAAGCCAGTTGCTTGCACCATCTCCGAATCCTCTGTGCAGATGATACGCAGGCAAACTTCCATCCAAGCAAACTAAGAATAAATAATTAATATTCACCAGCAAAAGAAGAAGAAGAAGACAAGGGTTAGTAACAAACTACTGATTAATTATTCCGTCATAAATAAAGAACTACTCATGATAATATATCAATAAGACAATAAGAAGAAATACTGTAAGCTTACAGGCACCAATGCTGGAAGCATCGGAAACCAGAGTCATGTCCACAAGAAGCCGGCCCTCTGAAAGCACGCACCACGATGCTAAATTCAGCAGTATTAATAGCATGGCTACTGTTAATTCCATCTTGAATGGTGGAGGCGAAGAGATCGATCAGGAGCTATGCAAGGGGAAATGGGGTGCTCGATCGATTCTATAGAAATCAAGATGAATCTTGGACGTTAGCAATGCGTTTTATGCATTTAAAGGAAATGAAATGGTATGATATGAAAGAGGAGGGACATCAGGTAGATATAATGTTGGCTCCAACTCGTGCATTATATATTCATGTCGTGAACCAGACATAGCAACCAATTATGTAAGAGAGGAAATTAAGGAAATGACCAAACTCGGTAAATGAGACCCATCAACAGATTGATGAACTATCCTTATCATCATAGAATCTTGAAGGGGAAGACAAACACCGGTACCATTCTTTATCTGGTGTGTGAATTGGTGATGGATCGTGGATTTTGTTTGGTGAACATTACGTTTTTCAAGTCATTTGATCGGTTAGACTACTCACCAAACTTCAGATTTAAGAAGAGAAAGTTGGTGTCTGTGTTGGAATAGGTTTATATATATATATATATATAGTAAATTAGCAGATATCAAAAACAATATTTTATAAAATAGTGCTGCATGATCAAAGTCACGGGTGAAAACTAAACTTTTCATTTAATTGAATAGGCAATATATAAATTAAAATGATCACCGTTTTTACTTGTAATTTTAACTAATTAGCTACAATGTGTTTATTTATTTTTGTGGTTCAGCTATATCCTTCAAAAAAAAATATTTACCATAATTTTAAATACTTTCTGCCTGCAAACAAATACCCGTTGGAAAGGTGAAGAGTTCTATGCTGTTGTAATTGGCACTTTAGCAATTTTAAACTAATTTTGATAGCTAAGTGGTAAGAGGATAAATGGGATCATTTTTTGACGGCCACCGAAGCATAAATTAAGATATAAGAAGATTAATTGTGTTTTAAATATATTTTATTTGAAAATATATTAAAATATATTTTTTTAAGTTTTTAAAAATAATTTTTAATATCAGTATATTAAAATAATTCAAA
>Ga0325403_1001221_pt1 | contig 20944 bp, 22 predicted proteins | sample PopdelMetagenome_19_FD_205665 | JGI IMG/M metagenome (GOLD analysis project Ga0325403, IMG submission 205665) | Populus deltoides microbial communities from Bellville, Georgia, United States - Xylem-PdKOR-R4 | ecosystem: Host-associated > Plants > Phyllosphere > Stem > Wood/Secondary xylem... | reverse complement strand
TTTTAGTTGGCTTCCTAATACTATTATATAGATATTTATAATATTAAAAGATGACACTTATAACTTAATATGTCAATGAGATTAATTTATGACTGTTGAGATAAAATTGAATAGCAGCTAATTAGTTTTATTTAAAGTTTAACTTTTTTATGAACAATCATATTTTTTCATGAATAATCATAATGTTTCATGAATAATCATATAATTTTATGAAAAGTCATATTGTTCCATGAAAAGTCATATTGTTTTAAGTCTATAAAAACCTGTTACTACATAGAAAACTAAACACAATAAAAGTATATTCTTTCTTGAATCTTCTCATTCTTTTAGAGGTTTGGAGGGCTTAGTTATATCCTGGAAGTGTTGTCTCTGTGTGGGACAAATAAACACCTTAAAAACAGTGTTTTCACGCCTCTAAGCCAACTCCATATTTGTTTCCATCCTAAATATTTCTTATAATTTTAGGAGTTTAATCTGATGGAGACAAATATAAATTCCAACGTCAGGGTTGCAAAGGATTTCAAAATTCAACTAGATCGTTTTGATGGTACGAATTACACTAGGTAGATGGATAAGATGGTGTTCTTGCTTACTTCATTAAATATTTACTACATTCTTGACCCGAATCTGTCTGCACTACCTGAACCACAAGAAGATGAATCTGCTACTGTTAAGACTGAAAGATTAAAACATGAAGAAGATGAAATGCTTTATCAAGGGTATATTCTGAATACTCTTATCGCACGTGTGCAGCGTCGCGGCAAATACTTCCACCCTCAAAATGTATCTAATGTGGCAAATGTGGGGAGACAAGGAATTCTTGTCTTTTATTAGTGGAAAAATAGAATGGGAGTCACCACTTAGTATTTTGGTCACTAGGAACCCTAACTAGTCTCAAAGATCGAGGACGGGGACTGGTTGTGTAAGGGGAAGGTATTAGCACACCAAATACACCATACCTTAGGTAGACTGCATTGTTTATTGTCTAATAAAATCTAAGGTCTTGTCGTGTTTTCTAGTTGTTGGTTCGTCTAGGGTTTAAGAAAACTTTTCCTCGGTAAGGAAGTCCTTGTCTTATCAGGTAAAACCTACCCGTTCTAACATCAATAAAAGAATTTAATATCCGGAATACGTCTTATGTATAAGGTCGTAACCCCAGATATTAAAAGAAAATAAAATATATTTTTTGGAATTTTTGAAATATTGGCCAGTTCTCGTGACTTTAATAAACTGGTTATTAAAGCCAAAATTCATGCTAAAACCCTTTTTTTTTTATGAAGATACAATATGATTTTTTTTAAACTTTTTTCTTAGAGAGACTTGGCCGTATGCATGAAAACAAAATATTTTATTTTATTTTATTTTTCATTTTTTTATTATTATTTTGTTTTCTTTTTTTGACAAAAAATAGATATTTAATACCGAATTTGTATCTTTACAGTATAAAAATATAAATCAATATTGATCAAAATGCAGTAAAATATTTGTGGAAAATCACAGATTTTTTAAAAGAATTTTTTTTATTTTCGGGCTGGGCCCAACCCGGCAGATGTGGTCAGGCTGGACCCAGCCACCTGTGCATGATCACTGGCCTAAGCCAGTGACCCAAACAAACCATGCACACGTAAAATTTTACGCGTGCATGGAACAGTGCGAAGGTAATATAATTACCTTCGCACTGTTCATGCTCGCTTTTGTAGATAGCAAAAACGAGCCCCTGTTTCAAGCGCAGAAATTAAAACAAAAGGAATAGGATTACCTGGAATGGAGGCGCTGTAGTTCACGGTGCTGGTGGATCACAGTGGCTTTGGTGTCACGGCAGCTGGCTGTGGTGGTAAACGCTGCTTCTTCTTCTTCTCTTCTTTGTTTCGGTTATGCTGTTTGCTTACTCTGTTTTTTTGTTCCCTCCTGTCAACGGTGTTCCTGCCTCTTTGCAGTGGCTTCGTGGAGGTGCTGTTGGTGCTAGCGGTGCCTCTGGTGGCGACGAAGAGGAGGACGGGCCGTGGTACACGGTGTTCCTGCCTCTTTGCAGTGGCTTCTCTTGTGCTTCGTTCACTCCCCTCCCTCTCTTTCTCTCTCAGATTTACTTTCCTTTCCCTGTTCTCCTCTTTTTTTATGTTCACGATTTTCCTTTTTTTTTTTCTTTTCTTTTTCTCTGTGTTTTCCCCCCTCTTCCCCGTTTTCTTGCTGCCCCTGCTCCCGCTCCCGCTCCCGCTCCCGCTCCTCCCTCTTTGTCTCTTCCTCCTCCCTCTAGTGCGGTTCCTCTTTTGGATTTATAGCTAGAGAATGTAGATGTTTCTTGGTAACAACAGGCGTGCATCACGGTGGCGTGAAACATTCCCCCCCAGATTGAAACGACTCCATTGATAGTGCTCATTCACTATCGAAACCGTTGCGGATGAGGAAGGTGATAAACAGTTGTCAAGGAAACGACGTTGTTTTCTAATTCAAAATGCATATTTCTGATTTAGTCCTTGGATGTGTTTGCAATTTTGTAATCAAGCCCCCAGATAAATTGTAATTGGATCCTTTGATTTTAGCGTCTTTTCTGGTTTGGTCCTTAGTTTCGGATTGTTTCAATCAAGTCCCTAATTAGCCATCAAACTTCAATAATTATGCAATTAAACCCCTGATTTGACTAAATTAAATTTGACCCTAGAATTTAAATTTCTTCCAATAAAAGCCTAAATTGACTTAAAAATTAATTTTTCTTGCAATCAAACCCTCCATAAATTCAATTAAACTTTAGATAAAATTTAATTAAGCCCATAAATATCTGATTTTGGACTTTTCTTCCTAAAATTCAATTTTCCTTGTCAACAAGGCTCTCACCAATTAAAAATATACTGTCAAATTTCAACCTTTTGCATTTTTGAACCTCTTCAACCAATTTTGGCCTTTTTCGGTTTTCCAACATCCTTTTCTTGCTCCAATTATTTTTTTTGTAATTTTTAAATTTTTGTGTGGGAACCCAAAAATGGGTAACAACATATGCCTCCTCTTTACAATACTTACGGAGCAAAGACTTTGCGTAGTAAGTTTTGTAAAGATAAACAAACCTAAACTTTCAATCTTGATTTTCTCAAAACTCGACTGATCTGATATACTGTCTTTACCGCCATCTTCTTTCAACCAGGAACTAATGATCCAAACTTGATTATCTTGAGAACCCGATCTTGGTGCCCCTCTAAATTCTATCTCTTTTTCTTTCTTTCTTTCTTTTTTGAGTTTTTTAAATCTCTTGTGGCGACTTTCTTTTAACCAAAGCTAAAATCTTTTATGTGGTTGGGCTAACTTGAGATCCCATCCGCCGATCCCCTTTAACCAGAACCAAAAATCTGTGTGGTTGAGCTAACCTGAGATCCCATCTCGCGATCCCCTTTGACCAGAACCATTATCATGTGTGTGGTTGGGCTAACTTGAGATTCTATTCGGTGATCCCCTTTAACTAGAACCAATATCTTGTGTGTGGTTGGGCTAACTTGAGATCCCATCCCGCGATCCTCTTTAACCAGAACCAATATCCTATGTGTGGTTGGGCTAACCTGAGATCTCATTTGGCGATCCCCTTTAACCAGAACCAAAATCTTGTGTGTGGTTGGGCTAACCTAAGATCCCATTTGGCGATCCCCTTTAACCAGAACAAAAATCTGCGTGGTTGGGTTAACTTGAGATCCCATCTATCAATCTCTTTTAACCAGAACCAAAATCCTGTGTGTGGTTGGGCTAACCTGAGATCCCATCCTGCGATCCTCTTTAACCAGAACCAAAATCCTGTGTGTGGTTGGGCTAACCTAAGATCCCATCCTGCGATCCCCTTTAACCAGAACCAAAATCATGTGTGTGTTTGGGCTAACCTGAGATCCCATCCAGCGATCCCCTTTAACCAGAACCAAAATCTGTATGGTTGGGCTAACCTGAGATCCCATCCGGTGATCCCCTTTAACTAGAACCAAAATCTATATAGTTGGGCTAACCTGAGATCCCATCCAGCGATCTCCTTTAATCAGAACCAAAATCTATATGGTTGGGCTAACCTAAGATCCCATTCGGCGATCCCCTTTAACCAGAACCAAAATCCTGTGTGTGGTTGAGCTAACCTGAGATCCTATTTGGCGATCCCCTTTAACCAGAACCAAAATCTGTATGGTTGGGCTAACCTAAGATCCCATCCGGTGATCCCTTTTAACCAGAACTAATATCATGTATATGGTTGGGCTAACCTGAAATTCCATTTGACGATCCCCTTTAACCAGAACCAAAATCATGTGTGTGGTCAGGGCCCCTTTAACCAGAACTAAAATCTGCATGGTTGGGCTAACCTGAGATCCCATCCGGTGATCCCCTTTAACCAGAACCAATATCCTGCGTGGTTGGGCTAACCTGAGATCCCATCTGGCGATCTCATTTAACCAAAACTAATATTCTGTGTGGTTAGGCTAACCTGAGATCCCATTTAACGATCCCCTTTAACCATAACCAAAATCTGTATGGTTAGGCTAACTTGAGATCCCATCCGGTGATTACTAAAATTAACTGGATTTTTCTTGATGACAAGGTTGGAAAACTTGGTGCTTCCTTATTACGGGGTTGAATTGAAGACTCCTCATGATGACAAGGTTGATCTTCTCATTTCTTTGAGATTTTCCTGACAGTAAGGTTTATCTCATCTTCTTCTCCTTCTAGGGTCATAATCTATGATTCTCTGTTATTATCAGCTCAATGATTCTTTTCTCTTTTTTTCTACATAATTTTTTTCAATCTTGCTGGACTTCTTTGAGGATTTTCCTGTAACAAATAAAAAATATGTGTGCAATGCTTTAAGGTTAGATGACATGCATGCATCCTTACCTGATTTGAAATATAGGTCCTGCCTCTTTGATGTTCCATCGTCATATGGTGCCTTTGTTTGCTATCCAAAAGCCTTCTTTGCTCTTTCAATGTACTACCCGTTCATGTGTTAGTCATCCACTCTATTGTAAATGCAACACCTATCATAGGCTGTCTTCGATGATTATTAGTTTCACAGTTTATCAAGCTTGACAATGCCCCCGAGTGTGGTGTTGTTTGATTCGTCATGAAGGAGCTTAACAAATCATTTCATCTCCTAGATTCTTTTGAGAATCATTCTTTAATTAGCTGTATGCATCCTACTAGCACTCATCAAGAGGTTTTTTAGTGTCGTCCTCATCTTAGATTGCTAATCAACCATTGACTTGCCTCCAGTGCAAGTTCATCTGATTATATTCCTTTTAACATCATTTTCCTCAGCCTCACTGATTCATCATTTAATCATTTTTTTTTATTGCCCCCTAGCTAATCTTAATACTGCTTGTTTTTCCTTCTCAGGGTCCACTGTATTGCCCCCGGCTGCTCAACTTCTCAAGAAGTGTCGAGAAGTATTGATGTCACTTCTGTCAAGGATTTTGCAAACTCGATCAATGCTCTTTTTGTTTGACAATCTCTCTTGTTCGGGAATCAACTCTCATATTTCAAAGATCATGTCTATTTCAAAGTCTAATTGTTGAAATGAAATTAGAGAGATGTCATTATTTTTTATTTTATTTTATATTTTTTTTTGAAATTCAAGCTTCTTTGGTCAAAGACCCAACATACGTCATTCAATACCTGTAGTCCTTTGGTTATCTTGTATTTTGAAAACAGAAATTGACCCGTTGAAAGATTAAAATGGCTTTTTCAATGGTTCTTTATGTTAATTTTAATCTCTGATCTTGGGTATATTTTTTTGATAGTCTGTGAGGAGGTGACCTTTTTGTGAATTTCAAAAATAAGATGCTAAAGTCAGAACTCAAGCTTTATCAAGAAAGGCTGTTTCTTTTTTTTAGCACTTATTTTATCAAGATGCATAATAACAAGTAGCTTAATCCGTGAAGCCACGACCCTTATAGAAAAAACTCTTCAAGCTTTGAGAGTGCCATTTATCGATTCAAATTGCTTACTTGATTGAAAAGGGCTTTTAAAAGCACGTAATGTAGGCTACAGTTTATAGCTATAAAAAAAGGAATTTTATAGGCTCAAAAGATGTTTGAGGGTTTCAAAAACCTAATATCAACATCAACTATTCATCATTTCTCTTTCTCTTGTTGTCTTTGTAGAGAAAATGACATATAACCTTATTAACCTCAAATATCATAATTCTCTTAACATAGGTCATAATGCAAATCCATCTTTTTCTTTGATGAATAACCAATCTCAATCATCTGATAACATCAGGAGCTTTATCCTGGATTCCAAAAGTCATGTTTGTAGCTCAGTTTTTTTTTTATGGTATCGATTTTTGACATTTGTTGTGTCTTTCCTAGACTCAATAGGCATTCTCCTTCCTTTATCTTTGACTTGCCTTTAAGTGTAGGCAATTTTTTTTTATATATATGGCTTTCATATAACCTTTCTCACAGTTTTCTAACATGCCCCCAGTCTAGGTCTTCTTTCTTTTAACTCTCTCTCAAACGTTGGACTTTTGTTCTAAACCTTCCCTTTCATTTTTATCTTCTTTTATTTGCCCCTAGTGTGGGGTGTGATCCTGGTCATGGTCTTTTTTAAAGAGAATATTCTATCAGGCTCAAAATGGGATTGCAAATGATATATTTCCAGTATTGTGAAAGGATAAAACAAAGATGACATTTTCTCATTTCAAGCAAGATTGGTGTGAACCGATAAATTTTGACCTCGTCCAATGTAATGATTTGGACTTGCAAGAATCTTGATTTGTGAATCCATAGCTACTGAATCCATTACATGTCATTATACATACTGCTAAAACTTAGTTACATAGTGAGTGATTTAGTTTCATATGTGAGCTCAAAATTTGTTTGGTCACCCCATATCATTTTAACAAGCATCGAGTCATTTCTAAAATCAAAATACTTTTAATCTTTCAAGATTGATTAGCCTTAATTGCATGTTGGAGTTCAATCAAAATATTTTGTCAAAAATGAAATGCTAAACATCTCCGGACTTCAAAACAACAAAGAGACAAAGAAAAGACATGTTTCGTTAAAGAATGAGATGTGATCGCCATTCTTGGATCAGTTTTCTAGCAATATTTGTGTTTTGCCAAGCATATTTGATCACTTATCATTCTGAAAATGTTCGAGGGACAATATAGCCAATGACATCACTTTTCACAAACTTAACTTGGCTCTTGCTCATCTACCTTTAGAGTCATCTCTCATCATTGTTCTAGAATCCATGACAGAACCCTCAATCTTTCCCCTCTTTACAGCTTGTTCAATTCTTTCAGCAATCCTTATAACTTCATGGAAATGTTGAGCTGAGCTTCCTATTAAATCCTAATAATAAGGGGATTGAAAGGTGTTGGCAAACAACATCACCATTTCTGTATCTATCAGTGGAGGTTGAACATATGTTACACTATCTCGCCATCTTTGTGCATATGCCCTCACAGACTCTTGATTTTCCTTCTTCATAACCATTAGGATAGTTCTGTCTGGAGCAATTTCCAGATTAAATTTATACTGCTTCAAGAAGGCGTCTACCAGGTCTTTCTATGTCTTGATCTTAATATTGTCTAGTCTCATGTACCAGCTCAGAGCAGATCTAGTGAGACTATCTTGGAAAAAGTATATCAGCATCCTATCATCATAAATCACCTCGGCCATTTTATTGCAGTAAGATCGAAGGTGAGTGTTTGGACATTCCAATCCAGTGTATTTGATGAACTCTGGTATCCTAAAGTTCTTTGGTACTATGATGTTTGGTACCAAACACACTTCAGTTGATCGCATGGGATCAAACTAATCATTATCGTCAACTGCTCTTAATCTTTCTTTTAAAGCAGACAACTTGTCGTAGTTCACAAAATTAGTGGATCTATTGCCAGGGGGTCCATCTGCTGTTAAATCCACAGTGATGGGAGCTTGACTTGACGGGATAGGGGCGATAGACACAAAATGTTGTTCTGCTGTTGAATCTGCCCCCAAGTTTTGAGATGTCCCTGGGATGTGGATTGATGATGTTTTCACAAGAGGTTGTGCAAAAATCCCTTTTCCATTTTTGGAGCTCAACACTTGTTCAAGCAGATCTGCAAGTCTAGTTACTTTACCTTTGATGCTCTCAATTTCATTTTGATAATGGGCCTCCAATTAAGCTCTTTCTTCATTTTCCATCTTTTAGGTGTAGCAAATCTTGGGAGGGGGACCCTATGTTTCAACCTGGTTTCATGTATGATAAATGTATGAGTATGTTCCTATATAATGAGTTCGCCTTTCTAGGGTTGACACATGGTCGTACCTTTGCATGATGATACAAGAATTTTGATTCTTGCTCTACAACAAAAAATTCCCTGAGTAATGGCCATTGTGTCAACCACAAGTCTTGAGTTCAAAATCTTTTAGGAAGGGTTTACTTTGATGCAAAACAAAAGGTAACACACACAACCTAAAGACATGTTCTATTCATTAATTGAGACAAATGGTAGGTTGGCTATCTAGTCTTAAAAAGGGTCTCATATCTATCTAGTGACGATCTTTGTAAAGACAGTGTGGGGGCGTTGTAAGGAACAGTTAAGGCACGTATGCCAACCATTACCAAGTAGGCACTCAGATATGAGTTAAGTGTTTCACGCATCTGAACCCTGACCAATAGTCATAGAGCAGTTCGTTTATTCCCCACTTAATTTAGAAGTTTGTGTGTGCTTTCCAAAAAATTAAAGCATGTGATGCATGAGGTAGTTCTATATAATGTATGATCATATATGCACATAAATTAAAGCATGTAAGAAAATAAATAAAATATGCTTATTAACAGAAAACATGCAAACAAAAAAAAAACACAATTATCAGACAAAAACAAAGCTTAGTCCACAAGGTCCCTAGTGGAGTCGCCATTCTGTCGCACGTGTGCGGCGTCGCGGAGAATACTTCCACCCTCAAAATGTATCTAATGTGGCAAATGTGGGGAGATAAGAAATTCTTGTCTTTTATTAGTGGAAAAATGAAATGGGAGTCGCGACCTGGTATTTTGGTCACTAGTAACCCTAACTGGTCTTAGAGATCGAGTACGGAGACTGGTTGCGTAAAGGAAAGGTATTAGCACCCCAAATACGTCCTACCTAAGGTAGGCTGCATTGTTTATTGTATGATAAAATCTAAGGTCTTGTCGTGTTTTCTAATTGTTGGTCCGTCTATGGTTTAAGAAAAGTTCTTCTCGGTAAGGAGGTCCTTGTCTTATCAGGTAAAACATAGTCATTCTAACGTCAATAAAAGAATTTAATATTTGGAATACGTCTTACGTATAAGGTCATAACCCTATATATTAAAAGAAAACAAAATAAGTTTTTTGGAATTTTTAAAGTTCTCGTGACTTTAATAAACTGGTTATTAAAGCCAAAATGCATGCTAAAACCTTTTTTTTTTTATGAAGATACAATATGCTTTTTTTTTAATTTTTTCTTAGAGAGACTTGGCCCATATGCATGAAAACAAAACATTTTATTTTATTTTATTTTTTTCATTTTTTTATTATTTTTTTCTTTTTTGATGAAAAACAGATATTTAATACCAGATTTGTATCTTTACAATATAAAAATACAAATTAATATTGATCAAAATACAATAAAATATTTGTGGAAAATCATAGATGTTTTAAAAGAAATTTTTTTTATTTTCAGGCTCGGCTCAACTTGGCACATGTGGCTGGGCTGGACCCAACCACCCGTGCATGGTCACTGGCCCAAGCCAGTGACCCAAACAAACTATGCACGCGGAAAATTTTGCATATGCATGGAACAGTGCGAAGGTAATATAATTACCTTCACACTGTTCATGCTCGTTTTTGCAGATAGCAAAAACGAGCCCCTGTTTCAAGCACAGAAATTAAAACAAAAGGAATAGGATTACCTGGAATGGAGGCGCTGTAGTTTATGGTGCTGGTGGATCACGGTGGCTTTGGTGTCATGGCAGCTGGCTGTGGTGGTAAATGCTGCTTCTTCTTCTTCTCTCCTCTGTTTCGGTTATGTTATCTGCTTACTTTGTTTTTTTTTTGGTTCCCTCCTGTCAACGGTGTTCCTGCCTCTTTGCAGTGGCTTCGTGGAGGTGTTGTTGGTGCTAGCGGTGCCTCTGGTGGCGATGAAGATGAGGACGGGCCGTGGTACACGGAGGATGTTGCTTCAGTTTTTTTTTTCTGTATTTTCTTCTTCTTCCTCCTGCTTCTCTTGTGCTTCGTTCACTCCCCTCCCTCTCTTTCTCTCTCAGATTTTCTTTCCTTTCCCTGTTCTCCTCTCTTTTTATGTTCACGGTTTTCCTTTTTTTTTTCTTTTCTTTCTCTCTGTGTTTTCCCCCTTCTTCCCCGTTTTCTTCCTGCCCCTGCTCCTGCTCCTCCCTCTCTGTCTCTTCCTCCTCCCTCTGGTGCGGTTCCTCCTTTGGCTTTATAACTAGAGGGCGCATGCGTTTCTTGGTAACGGCAGGCGTGCATCATGGTGGCGTGAAACATGCCCCTCAGACTAAACGGCTCCATTGATAGCATTCATTCGCTGTCGAAACCGTTGCCGATGAAGAAGGTGATAAACAGTTATCAAGGAAACGACGTTGTTTTCTAATTCAAAATGCATATTTCTGATTTAGTCCTTGGATGTTTTTGCAATTTTCTAATCAAGCCCCTAGATAAATAATAATTGGATCCCTTGATTTTAGCGTCTTTTCCAGTTTGGTCCTTGGTTTTGGATTGTTTCAATCAAGTCCCTGATTGGCTATCAAACTTCAAAAATTATGCAATTAAACACCTGATTTGACTAAATCAATTCTTAAAAATTGTAATTTGACCCTAGAACTTTAATTTCTTCTAATAAAAGCCTAAATTGACTTAAAAATCAATTTTCTTGCGATCAAACCCTCTATAAATTCAATTAAACCTTAGATAAAATTTAATTGAGCCCATAAATATCTGATTTAGGACTTTTCTTCCTAAAATTCAATTTTCCTTGTTAACAAGGCTCTCACCAGTTAAAAATATACTGTCAAATTTCAACATTTTGCATTTTTGAACATCTTCAACTAATATTGGCCTTTTTCGGCATTCCAACATCCTTTTCTCGCTCCAATAATTTTTTTTTTGTATTGTTTTTATTTTTGTGTGGGAACCCAAAAATGGGTAACAACAACTCTGACCAGTTGACTTTATAACATCTTCTCCAAATTAAAGTCACCAAAAGAAATTTAGGCTGCCTTGGAGACACACTACAAGCAGGAAATATCAGGTTCTAATCATTTTCTTGCTTTAAATTTTTTTGAGTATGAGATTACTAACAATATGTCAATCATGGATCAAGTCCATGAAATTCAAATGTTGATATCAAAACTTAGTGATTTGGATATTAAAGTTCCTGATTCACTTTAAGCAGGGGTTGTTTTATCAAAACTTCCTCCATCCTTGAATGAATATAGGAAGAAGATATTCATTCTACAGACAATTATATCTTTGAACAATTTCAAACACGCTTGCAAATTAAGGTTCAATCTCGTATACGTGAATTGCATGTAACAAATTCTAAAGTGAATTTGGTTACTGAAACTGGTTTAACAATGATTCAAAACAATCTGAAAGTGCAAAAGAAAGGAAACAAATTCAAGAAGAAAAAAAAAATACTAATAAAAAGCATATATTTTGTTTCTATAATGGAAATAAAGGACACTACATAAAAGAGTGCAGATTCAAGAATTTCAACAAGAAAGGTGGTTCTTTTCAAAGTGAATGTTATAACCCAATTCTGGGTTATTCCCCAAAAATCATATTTTTTCAAAATAAAAATAAAAAAATAAAATAAAGGCTGGCAACGTGGAGAAAACAGGCCGGGGAATCAAGCTGCAATTTTTGGATGAAATTCAAGACCTAATTGTACCCCTATTATGCCGCAAAATAGAGAAAAAAATACAAATTCAAGGTCAAATTAAATGATTATTGGACGAATTTGCATAAAATTAAGTCTAAGGACATAATTAATTTTTTAATAGGCCAAATTGAATTTTAATTATGTCTAAGAATTAATTTGGGTCCAATTGAAGGATTTAATTAAGTACAAGGACTTAACTATACTTTAAATGGGTTAAATTAATTTTATTTGGGGCTTAATTGGTGAAATATTAAGTTTGGGAGCCTAATTTGGGCTTAATTGAGAATATTGGAATTTTAAGATACCATACTTAATTTTTATCAAGTTAATTGATTGAAATTAGGAGCCAAATTGCAAGAAAATTGAAGTTTAGGGCTCAATTAGGGGTTAAATTGAAAAAATTCATAGCTAAGGACCATTCTGCAACAAGTGACAAACTATGTGGTCTCAACTGACAAAAACCGGGGGTGAAATTGAAGAAATTAAAAGTTTGATGGTCAATTAGGGGTTAAATTGGCAAAATCCAAGACCAAGGACCATATTGCAATAGGCGCGTAACTTTGGGGTTCCAAATAAAGATTATCAGGGGCTTAATTGTATTAAATCAGAAGTTTAGGGACAATTAGGGGTTCAATTGAAAGCAATTGAAAGATAGAGGACTAAATTGAAAATTCAGTTTAAATCCCTAATTCAATCCAAAATGGCATTGTTTTACATTATATATATAAAAATAAGGACCAGACGACGCGTTGTCTGGTCACTGTTCATTGTGTTCCCCGTTTTACCTGAAAGAAACAGCATGGGAGCCTACTTTGCAGGTGCATTTATTGCTTGATTTCTCCATCAAATCAAACAAAACTTGCACGAAACGGATCCCCTGCAATTCCTCTACAACCCTATGTGAATGTTGCAGGATGAATGACAGCACGGTGTGAAGAGGTCAACTCAGGCAGCCTTTTCCTGTAGATTTGACAACTCAGGGAGGCTACTTTGAACCAACAGTTGGGATCCTTTCCAACCAAATCAAGGGCTGAAATTTTACCCCCATGTAGATGAGATTACCCTCTTCCACCGCCTATAAATAAAGGCTCCGTTGATGACCTGAGGGAGGAGAAAATCGGGTCTAAAAATCACAAAAAACCAGCCTTCTCCCTAGTTTTTTCTGCAATGAGTCTTCTCTCTTCTTTCTCTCTCCGCCGTGGCCTTCAGCCACCACCACCCTCATAACCGGTCTTCCCAACATCAGCTCCACCACACGAAGCCACCTACCAACCATCGAGAGCCACTGTGAACCTTTCTCTCTCCTCTCTGCAGCTCCTCCCATTTTCTTCTTCTTCTCTGCTTCCTCTACCACTGGCCACCGTCACCTCAGCCGAAGCCTCCTGAGCCACCAGCCAGACATCCCCAGCACGACCAAAGACCCTCACCACCTCCAGTGGTTGTCCTCCCTGCATTGCCTCCTTCTTCTTCGTCAAGGCTGCTACATGCAGAATCCTTTTCTGCATATAGTGGCAGAATAATTAACATGCCTTTGGGCCGGGCTAGTTTTTGGCCCAGCTAAAATGGCTGGGCTGATCCGGCCTGGCCCCCTCTTTAAAAAACAAAAAAAATCCAAAAAATTTCAAAAATCTTTTGAAAAAAATTTATGATTTTTCTCGCATATTTTTCTACCACTTTTGTATCATATCGGGTTGTATATTTACACTGTAAAATACAAATCTGGTATTAAAATAGCTAGTTTTCTCTAAAATATTTTAAAAAAAATTTCAAAACATTTTCATAAAGAAAAAAATATTTTGTTGCATACGGCCAAATCTTAAAATTTTTCCAAGCATATTTTTCATAAAAAAAAACTGCATCTTTTTCATGTTTGAAAAAAATCCAAAAATGGATATCATAATCAGTTTATGATCATCCATTAGGGTTTGGCCAAAATATAAAAAACCTTTAGTATTTGTGGGTGTAAAATTACAAGATAAAATATACCCTCAAGTATTAAAGATACAAAATGCAAATAGATGTGATGCTAAAATTCAGACTTTAGAACGGTTAGAATTTAACATGATAAGGTAAAGACTCTCTCATGAAGAGAGAACTGCCTTGAGCCTTAGAAAAGACCAACGAATAGAAACCCGACTTAGAAAAAACAATCAAACAACAATGCAGCTTACCTTAGGTAGGGTGCACTGGGGGTGATGCGTCTTCCCCTTGCACAACCAGTCCCTTACCTAGACTCTCACAGACTATAGGTTCCTAGTGATCATAATACTAGATGGGGACTCCTAAACAATAATCATAATTTTATGATTAAATCCAAAAACCCTTCCCAACACACAACACCTCACATCAGAAGGCACAATAGAGAGCCTCCGTCGTCGCCAGACATCGTCGCGCCCCCCGCGATAGTGAATATGATTGAAAAAGATGAAGTCAGGGAGTTGGTTGCCATGGTTTCAAACATTCAAATTGGAATGATTACCAAATTAAATATGACAACTAATGTTGTGAAGACTTCAGATTGGTGGTTGGATTCTGGTGCAACAGTTCATGTTTGCAACAATAAAGCATGGTTCAAGACTTATGAAGAATTGAAGAAACCTGAAAAGGTCTTGATGGGCAACCATAATTCTACCAAAGTTTTGAGAAAAAGAACTATTAAGTTGAACTTTACTTCTGGACAAAAATTGTTTTTAATCAATTTGTTTCATGTTCCTGAGATTAGGAAAAACCTTGTATTTGCTAGTCTCTTGAGCAAGAAAAGGTTCAAGATTGTTTTGGAGTCTGATAAGGTTAGTGTAACTAAGAGTGGGATGTTTGTGGAAAAGGGTTATTCTTGTGATGACATGTTTAAGTTCAGTATTAATAAAATCAATATTATTTCTGCTTATATAGTTGATTCTACTTCTCTTCTTTGGCATGCTAGATTAAGACATCTAAATTATAAATATTTGAAATATATGTGTAAGCATGGTTATATTTCATATTAGCATGATAATAATAACAAATGTGAAGTACGTATTCAAACAAAGATGACAAAGAAGCCTTTTTCTAGAGTAAAAAGGAATTCTCAATTACTTGAGTTGGTCCATTCTGATATATGTGAAATAAATGATATGTTAACAAAGGGTAGGAAAAGATATTTCATAACTTTCATTGATGATTATTCTCGTTTTATGTTTATTTACTTATTAAGATCTAAAGATGAAGCCTTTGGAAAATTCAAAAAATTCAAGAAAATGATAGAAAATCAAAAGGAAAGGCAAATTAAAATTCTCAGAAGTGATAGAGGTGGAAAATACTTTTTTAAGGAGTTTTCTATATTTTGTGAGGAAAATAGAATAATTCATCAAATGACAGCACCCTATACACCACAACATAATGGACTTGCTAAAAGGAAAAATTGGACCTTAGTGGATATGGTCAATGCCATGCTTTTGAATGCTAATTTACCAAATAATTTATTGGGTGAAGCCTTACTTACTGCATGTCACATTCTTATATAAAGTACTATCTAAAAAATTAAATGTTTCTTCCTATGAAGCATAAAACGGTAGAAAACCAAATACGAATTATTTTAAAGTGTGGGGGTGTGTAACTTTTTATAAAGTTTCTGATCCTCAAAGAGCAAAATTAGGACCCAGAGGTCTTAAGAATGTTTTTATTGGTTATGCATAAAATTCAAAGGTTTATAAACTTTTGGATTTAGAAACTAATGTGATTGTTAAATTTATACATGTTAAATTTATCAAAAATAAATTTATAAGTGATTCAAATGTGCAAGAACCAAATTTAAAAGTAATGACTCTTAGCTCAATGTTAAGTGAAAAACATAAAAAATTAGAAGTAATAGGTTTAAGTGAACCTAGAAGAAGTCAAAGAGTTAGAAAGGAAAAACATATAGATACAAATTTTTTTTTACTGATTCAATTGTATTTTTAGTAGAATGTGATAGGAATACATTATTGAAAAGGACACCTATGATCCTAAATATGGAAGATGATCCAAAGACATTCAGTCAAGTTATGTCTTTCAGGGATGTTGCTTTTTGGAAATAAGTGGTAAATGATGAAATGGATTCAATATTATCTAACAATACTTGGGTTCTAGTAGATTTACCTCCAAGTTCTAAGCCAATAGGATGTAAGGGGGTGTTTAGAAGAAAATACAATACCAATGGTTCTATACAAATGTTTAAGGCAATATTAGTTGCCAAAGGTTTCACTCAAAAGGAGGGTGTTGATTATTTTGATATTTATTCTCCGGTGGCAAGAATTACATCAATTAGAGTTTTATTTGTATTAGCATCAATTTATAAATTGCATGTTCATCAAATGGATGTAAAGACGACTTTCTCAAAAGGAGGAAGTGTATATGAAGCAACCTGAGGGTTTTATTCTTTCTAGAAATGAAGAAGAAGTCTGTAAATTTGTAAAGTCTTTATATGGTTTAAAACAAGCTCTAAAACAATGGCATAAAAAGTTTGACAAAGCAATTTTATTGAATGGTTTTTATCACAATGGTGCTGATAAGTGTATGTATTCCAAATTTACAAAGGATTTTAGTTTGATTATTTGTCTCTATGTAGATGACATGTTAATATTTAGCACCAATATGATTGGAATAGTTGAAACTAAAAGGTATCTCACTTCTATCTTTAAAATGAAAGATCTTGGTGAAGTAGATACAATTTTAGTTTTCAAAGTTAAGAAACATAGTAGTGGTTATGCACTTAACCAGTCATATTATATTGAGAAAATGCTTGATAAGTTTAAGCATCTCAATATAAAGAAGGCTAATACCCCATTTAACTCTAGCATGAAGTTAAATGATTATTGTGATAAAGCAGTAGCATAACTAGAATATGTTAGTGCCATTGGAAGTCTTATGTATGCTATGCATTGTACAAGACCAGATATAACTTTTGTTATTTGTAATTTATCAAGATATATAAGTAAGCCGAATACAGATCATTGGAAGGTTATTGCAAGAGTCTTTGGTTATCTAAAAAGAATGATCAATTTAGACTTGTTTTATTCTGATTTTCCAGCTGTGATGGAAGGATATATTGATGCAAGTTGGATAATCATTTAAGTTGGATAATCACTTGAACTAGTTGGATAACTAGTTCAAGTGATAGTAAGTCCACATCAGGATGGATTTTTTTCACTTGGAGAAGGTGCAATATCTTAGGCATCTAAGAAACAAACGTGTATCTCTCATTCTACCATGGAATTAGAATTTATTGTTATGGCTGCTGCAGGTAAAGAAGCAGAATGGCTAAGAAATATGTTGTTTGATGTTAAGTTATAACCACAACCTATGTCAGTTATTTCTTTATACTGAGATAGTAAAATAACTATGTCTCGTGCTTATAGTAACATTTACAATGGTAAGTCAAGACATATAAGCATTCAACATGAATATATTTGAGAGTTGATTACAAATGGAGTAATCACCATTATCTATGTGAAGTCTATGAATCATAGTTATTAAACCCGACCTGAGGGTTGACCCGGCCAAGAGGTCGGGTCCCGGATTTCATGGGTCAATCCGGAAAAATTAAAAAAAATTAAAGTTTTAATATTTTATATGAAAAAATTAAGAAAATCCATATAAATATAGGCTATACATATTGTAAATAATGAATTTTAAAAGAATATTTTAATTTTTTTATCCCACATTAAAAAAGATATTATGTTAAGCTTTTAAGTTAAAGTATTTAAACCAAAAAAGTTTCTTATCCCACATTGAAAAAACATAGCTTTTTTCTTGTAAACATAGAGTATATATACTAATGGGTTTCAAATCCCACATAAAAAAGATATTATGTTATCCTTTTAAGTTAAAGTATTTAAACCAAAAAGTTTTTTATCCCACATTGAAAAAACATATTTTTTTTCTTGGGAACATAGAGTATATATACCAATGGGTTTCAAATCCCACATTTGAAGGGAAAAAAAAACGCTGGGTCTTGGTCGAGTCTTGCCTGGCTCACGGGTGGACCCGCCGGGTCGACCAGGTTTGACTGGGTCATTGCATTGACCGATCTTTTGACAAACCTGGACTGGTCCAGCCCCCAGGTCGGCCGGGTCCCGGGTCGACTCGCCGGGTCGGGATGGTTTTAATAACTATGCTGTGAATAACTTAGCAGATCCGCTCATAAAAGGACTATTTAGAGATATGACACGAAAAACAACTAGTGGAATGAGGTTGAAACCCGTTATTAAAGATACCAGTAATAGGAACCCAACTTCTAATGAGCAATAAGCTTATTTCTAAGTTTAATGGGTAATAACAAGTTACTATTTAGTATTTGTAGGACACTGATAATTAATTTTAGACCTTATTCTGATAGTATTCAGTGTATTCTATTATGTAATGGAGAATGAACATAGGCTCTTAATGGAATTTAAAGTTCGTGTTTAATGTAATAGAGACATGTATAATTTCATCTATATGAATATAGAAGTGGTGCCGCTTTTAACAAGAGTTAGAGTTTTCTCTTGTAAATATTCATGAAAATAAGATGTTAGCATATGGCCATAATAATGCTAAATAGTTGTAAACCTCTTTAAGAGTTTGGATGGTATTATATGTGTAGTATCTTTTATTCTACAACAAAAGTTTTGGTTTAATCTACGGACACAATAACTTTAGTAAGATTCAAGTTCTAACACTAATTGAAGGTTTAAATTGCAAAATACCTTCTTGTAAGCATAATTCTATCAAGTGAAAAGAAATTCATTACAAATTGGTTAGGGATTGTTGGTGTAGTTTGTAAATAAGTAAAGAAAGAAAATATGTATATTCCACATTGGAAAGAAACACTCCCTCCTAATGTTTATAAGTATAAGTTTATATTGTGTACTAAATTAAGCCATGGTGGAAGGACTCTTTAATTAGTGGGCTTCAATGCTATTATATAGATATTTATAATATCAAAAGATGACACTCAGAACTTCGAACTTAATGTGTCAGTGAGATTAATTTGTGATTGTTGAGATAAAACTGAATAACAGTTACTTAGTTTAGTTTAAAGTATAATTGTTTTATGAATAATCATAATATTTCATAAATAATCATACTGTTTCATGAACAATCATACTATTTCATGAACGGTCATATAATTTCATGAAAAGTCATATTGTTTCAAGTCTATAAAAACTTGTTACTACACAGAAAACTAAACATAATAAAAGTATATTCTTTTCTTGGTCTTATCTTCTCATTCTTTTAGAGGTTTAGAAGGCTTAGTTGTATCCTAGAGGTGTTTTCTCTGTGTGGGACAAATAAACACTTTAAAGACAATGTTTTCACGCCCCTAAACCAACTACATATTTGTTTCCATCCATATATTTCTTACAATATCAAAAGAAATGACAACTTTGGGATTGATTTCAAGACACTTTCCCTAGTTGGCTTGTCTCTTTTTAATGATTTTTTTTATAATTATTTCTAACCACACAAAAATTAATAAAAATAACCAAAAATAAAAAAATAATTAAAATTAATCAAATTTACTGAAAAGACATTTTTAAATTTTATGTTTTTATTTTTTTATTGAAAAGACAATTTTTTTTGGATTTTTCTTTTTTTTTCAAAATATGCAAAATAAAAGGTCAAAATTGAGTTACAATAGTGGTGGTAAAAACTTTAGTAGTATAGTGTTGCAGGTAGTGAGGAATTAGTTGGAGGTGGCTGAGACTTGAAGTTATAAGGAGGTAGGGGAGATTTTGAAGGTGATGGAGGAGGTTTGTAATAGTATGGTGGTGGAGGAGATAGTGAAGGAGGAGGTGGAGACTTGTAGTAGTATGGAGGGGGAGGAAATGACAAGGGTGAAGGTGGAGGCGGTGACTTGTACTAAAAAGGTGGAGGCAGTGAATGAGTGGGTGGGTGGTGGTGGAGAATTGGAGGATGGTGAGGGAGGAGACAGGGATGGTGGCTGTGGAGAATTGGAGGATGGTGGGGGCAATGATGGTGAGGGAGGAGATGCGGATGGTGGTGGTAGGGATGGTGAAAGTGGAGGAGGTGATTGTGAGTGAGGAGATGCAGATGGTGGTGGTGAGGATGGTGAAGGTGGAGAAGGTGATTTGTAGACGTAAGACGGTGAGGGAGATGGGGATGGTAGTGGTGGTGGTGGAGGATGAGATAATGAAGTAGGTGGTGACTTGTATTGATAAGGACATGGAGGAGATGATGATAAAGGTGGTGGAGACTTGCATACATAAAGTGGAGGTGGTGAACTATAAACATAAGCATCTTCAGAGACTGAACCTACATTGCTTGAAACAAAGAGAATAACCAATGCCACGGCCAATTGAGGCCAAAGACGACCCCAGAGGGGTCCCTGCTAAAACCTGTCATTCCTCCCCCTGAAATTCCACCAACTATCGGCAATGTGTTGGACTTTAATTTACACCTTTTTCTCTTTATTATTGGATTAAGAGAAGTCAAGGGAAATTTTATTGATTTTGTCAGTGTAGATGAGAAAGCATGCATGAAATACCAATTATTTATAGCAAGTGTAGTCGTTGAAGGAGAGGTATCATCACGGACCAATACAATCGGTCTTTAGAATTAATTTCCAGCTACTCATTTATTTTAATCTATTACACGGTACAGAATAAGTTAATCATGCTTTAATCTCATTATTATTTCAAAGTCATTCTTTAATAATTCCACTCCTCGATCCTGTTCAATTATTTATTGCTGCTGGCCTAGCATCATTTTATGATTCACGAGCTTCGTATATTTCTCAATTATGAGATTGCATGTGGATCTCTATAAATGCCACTGCATGCAGCTTTTCTAGGTATTTTGAGTTACACACTATTTAGAGAATAAAAGAAGAAGAAGAAGAAGAAGAAGAAGAAGAAAAGATACAAGGTGTAAATGAGAACATGGTTAATTACTTTGATTTCTGAGTGCATTTTCATTTCGTGCAAGAATTAATAGCAATGCAAGTTTCTTTCTCTGGACATCAACACGTCCACACTATTCTGAAATCCACCTAGCTAGCTGGTTACAAGAGTAGCTAAGTTGTCCCTTAACTAACAATATTCAATTTGGTTTGTG
>Ga0325403_1001220_pt1 | contig 20954 bp, 11 predicted proteins | sample PopdelMetagenome_19_FD_205665 | JGI IMG/M metagenome (GOLD analysis project Ga0325403, IMG submission 205665) | Populus deltoides microbial communities from Bellville, Georgia, United States - Xylem-PdKOR-R4 | ecosystem: Host-associated > Plants > Phyllosphere > Stem > Wood/Secondary xylem... | reverse complement strand
TGGAGAGTCTCAATGTAACTCAAGCGAACAATAAAAAATATGATTGACTTAAAAAAATTAAGATGTTTTTTTCTTTAATATCAAGACGTTGACATATTTGATTGACACGAGCTTTGCAGCTTAACTAATCAAATTCATGATCCAATTAATGGACTCCATTAGGTTTAAGAAATTTATTTTTAAAAAATATTTTTACTTAATTATATAATAATAAAAATAAATATTTGTAAAATCGAGCACAAACTAAATGCCAATATGTATATTTGAGACTACGGTTTCTACTTAAAAAGTAAACTAAAACCATTTATGAAAATAAAATCAAAATCAAATAAATATTAAATAAAAAATAAAAAAAGGTGAAAAATGCAAAAATAAAAACTCATTTCCTCCACTATTCATCTCGATAGTTAAGGTCCGTAAAAGAATCCAATTTATTTAGTTGTTTTCGGTAATTTCGTAAATTTAAATTCTATTTTCAGTTATTTAGATAGAGAAATTTTTATTTATTATTTATGGCAACATTTAATGGATTTTGGTCACCAAAAATAGATAAAAGATATTAAAAAAATCAACACTTCCCTGTACGAGAAGATTTATCGAAGAGTAAATTTATCCACTAAATTGGCTAGTATCTACAATATAGTGTTTACCTAGGATTAAAAATAAATTTCGTATGTTCTGACAATAAAATAGAAAACATATAACAATGCAATCAATTGACCCGCGTAAACAAGCAAATAATCCTTAATTTGCTCCTGAATTTAGTGTGTGTTTGGAAGTGGTGCAAATACCTTTAAGATTCAGACACTTGTTTTAATGTATTGATATTAAAAATAATTTTTAAATAATAATAAAATTTTATTTTGATATATTTCTAAATAAAAAATGTTTTGAACAGTCACTGTTATCACAATACCAAAAATGCCCTTAAAACAAATTCTGAATTTAAAATTTTATCGTAATCTTTTTCCCTTTTCGTGAGAGCATGGATAGCCGTCTTAATTTTTATTGAACATGTTAAAGGGAAGAAGAGCCCTGTATCGAGGAACAAACCAGTATGGTCTATGGCTCTGTCTCTCGGTAGCGATATTTTTTTCTTGGCTACCCCCACACCACTGATTCATGTAGTTTATTTGTTTTTGTGCTTAAAATAAATTTTTTTATAATTTTGAATTACTTTGATTTAATGATGTTAAAAAATAAAAAAATATTACTTTAATATATATATATTTTAAAAAATAAATAAATAATTCTCATCGCAATCTTAAACAACAGGACTTCTCACCCTCGGGGTTTCCATCTTGTGGACAGGGCCAATTTTCCTGAGGGTGTCAACTTTTTCTTGTGAAGTTTCTTTTCTTCAATCATATTCAATGAAATATCCCATCCTTGTTGATGAACCGTCATGTCCCGTCATAAATTACCACTATATATAATGTTGTCCCCACGTTCTATTATTTAGACCATTCTTGCAGGAATTTTTTTTTAGCTTTCCACACCTCTCATCTTGCATAACCGTAAAATTTGACATTGTCAATTTGTATGGATTTAGTTTAATCAGTTTTTAATTTATAACTTATTTTATTATTAATTTTAAAATTTTAAAAAATTAATAAAAATATAGATAAACTGGTTTGGGTATCCATGCTTAAAAGAAAATAAAAAAAAACATTGTCATTTATTACTGCTGGTTATTTGGCCCATGCAAGTCCTGTACTCGAACATGTGACCTAGCACGACAATTGTACTGATAGGCTAAAAACAGCCTACATCTACAAAATACCTAAAACACTGTTACTTTAACCTATTTACAAGCCTATTTATACAAGGTAGACAGGAGGAAGTAAAGGACATTATAGAAGTAGATGTTATCTCAAGTATGAGGAACCACGAGCCTCGTGCAAGCTCTTCATGTGCAGCTTGTAAGTTTCTGAAAAGAAGATGCACTCCTAATTGCATATTTGCTCCATATTTTCGCTCAGATGAGCCTAAGAAGTTTGCCAAAGTACACAAGGTTTTTGGTGCAAGCAATGTGAGCAAGATCTTGATTGAAGTGCCTGAAGAGCAACGTGAAGACACGGTGAATTCTCTTGCTTATGAAGCTGAGGCAAGGCTCAGAGATCCTGTCTATGGTTGCATTGGTGCTATAGCTTTGTTGCAAAGAAAGATGGTTGAGCTGCAGGTTGATCTTGCCATTGCTAGAGCTCGTCTAGCTCGGTACGCTGCCAATTCTCCTCCTGTCTTGAATGATCATGGTAGCATGATACCAACTTTCGCTGAATTTCCTGCTTGTGGTGGATTGGTTGACAGTTTTAGCCAGAATTCATCCGATACCATGAACGATTTCAGCCAATTCCCATATATATTTTAATGGATTTTTCTGTTTTTCTCTCTCCTATTGCTCATGTAATGTAAATTTGAAGAATCTTCCTTTCAAGTTATGTTCCCAATCAAGAATTAAGATTTCTCTGAATTCTTGAAACCGTGGATGGTAATTGAACTGGATCCTGGTAGTACTATTAAAGTCCAATCTATAGTTCAGTATGAACCAAGTGTCCGTACATTTATGTACTGCGTAATTAGTTTCTGCAGATTACAGATTAATTTCAGAGACACCCAACCAAATTGAATCATCAATAACATTCCCATACGCCTTGGTTGTCCTGCTGTTATAGCGTCGCCATAAGATCAGATAGAAGGGATTGCTGAGCAGTCCTTGGCATATGAACTGGCTGGGTAGCAGGGATTATTGAGAAGTTCTTGTATATTGAATTGATCAGTGGTTCGGAAAAGTGACCATAATTTCCATCTAGAGCCAACAGTGTTGCGCATTAAAACATCAAAACTGCCATCATGGAAACGTCCTGTATTCAGCAAGACATAGCATTGGCTAATGATGCAACCAGCCCCACAAAATGCCCATTCACTTTAGTCGGTGCAGTGCGAATCCAAAGATTAACGTGGAGGCTTTGAAGGCAAGTGAGTTCATATACACTAACAGCACTTCCCACAAGTCAGCATTGGAAGTATCCCAGTCAGCTTCCGAAAGCCAAAAGTAAATAGCTCCACAGAACAATTTGATCATGCAAGTGAGCATATAGATTAACAACTTGTTTGCATACAACCTATTCACATAGGCCACAGCCAAAACCTCCACAGAAATTTATTTCCCACATCATTCCGAAAAATCTAACCAAGTTTGATAATAGTGAGTGATGAACAGGAAAAAGGTTATCTTTCATTGCCACTTTTATCCTCGGTTGTCCCATGAACATCATTTGAAGGAGAAACATGTTAAATCAGCACTGAGTAGCGTGTATCGAGATACAAGCTGATCACATATTTATCACTTGAATGAAAAATAACACGCCTAAGAATGCAAGGAGCTGACACAGGTTACAGCTTTTGGAAGATTAGAAAGCACAGAAAATCTTTAGCATAACAACCAATGATGCATGCAGAATAACGCTACAGCCAAGAATATGACTGGTAGGTCATAATCATTCCTTAAAAGCTTCATCTGTTGAAGATGTGACAGCCTCAGGATAACTAGGCAGAGGACTTCCACTCTTAAGCTGGAGATGAAAAGAGGGTTTCATGGAGATATACACTCTGGAGCTCCCCTTTGAAAAAATAGGTCTTTGAGCAATTTCAACTACAACTTCCCTGTTCAAAGGGTCCAGAAACCACCAAAAGTTTATCAGATCACAACTGGAATACGATTTCAAGTTTAGCAGCAACGTAAGCACAGTTTGGTGATATCAGGTCACGATTGCAAATCCAGACATGAAAATACACAGAAGAAATAATGTTTGTGATGCATGTGTGCATGCCCAAGCACATGCATATGTCTGAGTGTCACTGTGAGTGCATACGCATAGACGAGCATCTCGGGTAGAGAGACAGACAGAGATCAAATGCCAAACAGAACCCATCTAACTACTGTGCTGTGCCAAATCAAATATGATAAAAAAAAAAACTAATGCCTTTGCTCTATTTAATCAAATATGATAAAGTTGTAGATCAATAAATACTCGTGTGTATGCATGAACAGAGTACTTCAAATTCGTAGTTGGAGATCAAATGCTTGATGTACCCCCAGTTGGACTTCCTTCAGTTACACAACATGAATCCACAGATAGCCAAGAGTTGAACAACAATTTCTGATTCTAATAAAGAAAAGAGAACATTGTAATTGCGGAAAGAGGTGAGGGGGAATTCAAGATTTGCATAGAAGGTTACAAATATGAAACATTGCCCTTTACCATCACTAGCATGGAAGCCAAACACGACAGTCAAATTTGAGTATGTCAAACTCTTCAACAACTTCAAACGATATTAGCAGCTCATCACACAACCCTGTAAAGGTTTTGGTTTCACCAAAACAAGGAACCATAAGGAAGTTTCTTGGGGTCCTGTCACTCAATGATCGTGCCATGATATTATTAATCAAGTTCATAAGAGACTAAGTAGGTGGAAGACCAGCCAATTGTCGATGGCTTGAAAATAATTCCTATGTTACATTACACAACAAGCACTAGGTGGGAGTAAAAAACCTGAAAAACCAATTAAACTGAGAAAACAAAAAAAATAACCGAAAGAACGGAACTGAGAAAAAAAATCAAATTAACCGATTAAAAAACTAAAAAAGAATTCTGGTTCGGTTTCGGTTTCAAATATCTGAAACTGATTGAACTGGACTAAACCGGTTCAACCAGCACTTAAAAAAATGAGTATAAATACTCCCTTTTCTTCCCAACCTTACCTAAACCAAAGCAGCCCTCCCCCACCCCCCAACTTTCTATCTGCCTCTCATCTCTCCCAAGAGCCAACTCTAAATCAAACCCAAAAGTAGTTCTCAACATCTGAATATAATCACATATTTCAGGTTTGTGAAGAGATGAAATGGAATGGTGGATGAAGTTATTGGTTGTTGGCAGACATGCTAAGTGGAAGGTTCCATCCAAATATAGTCGGCTATAAAATTGTTCTTAGATTATACAAAGCACATAGAATTGATGATGCTATCGAAGTGCTAGCAGCAATGATTGAAAATGGTTGCTAGCCAAATGAAAATACTTACACTCTGTTGATCGAAGGTATTGGTATTTCTGGATCAAAAGCTTAAGCAATGGAGTTGGCTAATTCTCTTTAAAATATGAATGTTATTTCTGAAGATTCATTCAAACGTTTGAACAAGACCTTTTCTTTGCTTGATGTTTACAACAACTTTATTTATTCAGATGCTAATAACTAGTTTATGTTGTTCTCGGATATCTAATGAGTCAATTTTTTGGTTTTGTTGGTTTTTTAACAATATAAACCGAAACAAACTGAACTGAAAATGTTCAGTTTAAATCGGTTTTGGTTTTAGATTAAAAAAATCTTGGTTTGGTTATTTTTTTTCAGTGTAAACCGAAACGAACTTAAAATGCTCACCCCTAACAATCAGGGCTTGAAAATAAAAAGTCCTTCCATCTTTTTATTTTTATTTTTTATTCTCTTAATATATTAGTATTCTAAATAGCATTATATTAATTTACAATTTAATCACTATTATATTGATAACATACTATTCTATTAATTATTGGTATTCTAATTATATTTTTTAATCTATTCTTTTTTTTTTCATTTCATCCAAAAATTCTTCTTTTATTTCCATGTCTTGGCCTATAGGAGTAAAGTTCTGTTAGGTATTGTGGTATAACTGTATTTTTTAAATTTTTTATTTTTTTATTTTTAAATTATTATTTTTTAATATTTTTTTATAGTTTTAATGTGGTAATGTAAAAAAATAAATTTTAAAAAATAAAAAAATATTATTTTATGCAATTTCAAGCAAAATTTTTTTTAAAAAAATTAATATTTACTGTATTTTTAAACAGGCTCTAGATTTCGAAGCAAGTGTCCATTTTGAGTAACATGAGAGCATTTCTGGCAAAAAAGATCCCACCCAGGCAGATTCCGCAACAGGACAGCTTAAGGACTAATGGAATGCCAATTTTACAGATTGCTCGTTAAACCCTGTCAAAGAACCATCTCAACCCAATAACTTAAATTATTAGATGAAGTCTCAGGATATAATTTATATTATTCTCTAACATACCCCTTCAAGTGAAAATCCTTTGGACTTGAAACTTGCACAGGTTCATTTTATCTTGTGCTTAATTTTTATCAAATAAATAGGGATGATGAGATTTGAACTCGTGATCTCTTAATCATCAAGGCTTTGATACCATATCAAAAAACTATCTCAATCAAATAGCTTAAGTTATTATACGAGATCTCAGGATATAATTTATATTATTCATAAACCTAACAGCAATTCATGCTGTATTAAAGCCCCACTGGGATGTACAGCCAAGTCACTTCCGAGCAGTTGCCTGCAGAAATCAGGCAAAGCGTAATCCCTAAGCTGGGCCCTAACCTAATTCATGTCAAAATAGCATTAGCTGAAAAGAATCAGTCCTGAATATCCACATCTCCTGCCTTCCTCGGCATACAACGGGCAGAACTTGAAAATTAGACATGGAAGTTATTTCTAACACCCAAATAACTCTTAGTTTCCTAATTCACTTCACCTAAAGTGTACAACCATCAACAATTCATTAAGTAATCATTTTGCACGCGCGCCCCCTACTAATACGTTCAAATGGAACCTATCCAGTTTTTACACTGTAATGGTTGGCCATAAATGCAGAGGTGCGGGACGCTCCTACATAATACAAAATCTTATAAACAAGAACTGGTAAAGTACTTTGGACACAACCCCACAAGCGGAAATGATACACGAGTCCTCTAACATAGCTCCAAAACGTTCAAATGAAACAATTTATACCATGGAAAAAAAATCAAAGAAATAACATAAGCTATCAATCAAGAAACCAACCAGTATTAAACTGACAATTGCAGCAACCCAAGACGAGAAAACTCAATATCACGAGAAAAGAAAAGCAAATTCCAAGATTTCATTGAACAAACCTGAACTCGATGTGAATTTATCGCGTTTGAAAGACTTCTTTGTGTGATCTAGCTGAGCATCAACAAACATATTCAGTCTTTCAAACTCAACTTCTTTAGTAAACTCCATCCTCTGTTTCTCCAACTCTATCATTTGCCGTTGTTTCGAACTCTCAATTCCCTCGGGTATCTCTCCAAACTTCAATATCGCTCTCGCTAATTCCCTACACGCAGCCCCATCAGATAAACCGACATCCTCCATTCTATGCCGTTTCTTCTTCAATCTCTCTTAAAACCACGCCATATTTTCCTTGTCGTCATCGGAGGAGCTCTCACTATAACTTGCCAAACCTGAAAACATCTTTTTTCTAGGCTTTTTCTTTGACTTCACTGTGAAAGAGGTGGGTTTCTTGTCTGTGTTAGTAGTATTGCTGTTAGTGCCAATGAGAGAATCGAGACGGTTACAGAGCGGCCAACTTAACGGAGGGGGTTTGGATTTTTCTATCTTGTATTTTTTCTTCAACATAACGATACGGTTTTTACACTGGACGTCGGTCTTTTTAGGCTTGACGCCGTTTTGACGGTTGTTGACGGTGTCGGCGACTTCTTTCCAGTCTTTTTGACTGACGTTACCCCTGTTAAGATTTATGTAACGGTCACCCCAGGCTTCGATTAGTGTGTAAGGGGCGCCATCGCTCCAACAGTCTTCGCGACAACCATGGTGGGGCCATGTGGTGGTGGCTGAGGGGCCATGGTGGCGAGTGGTTGTTCTGGGAGCTAAACTCCGGCGCCGGAGGGAGGAGGGAGTCTAGTATTAGAGGAGAAAAGAAGGAATGGTAGGATTGAAAGAAGAAGAGAGAGGGGACACGGGGGAGGGCGATGGCGGTGCATTGTGACCGGCGGTGACGTCAGCTCTCGTCATGGGGTTTTGGACGGGAAATGTAAATTTTGTTTTTGAACAACAATAATTGGATTATTACTATTTCTTTTATTACTATTAAATTATTATTACATAAAGGCCTCTTGGGTTTTGCATTGTTGAAACTTTGAAACTTTTTATTTTTTTTCCCGGCCCCCATTCGGCTTCTGTTCGAGCCTTTTCACTTTTGGGCTTCGATGATATAAGATGTTAAGAGTCTTGGGTAAGGTAGCAATTGGTTTTAGGTCTATGGCTGGGCCTTGAGGCGTACTATATCAGGACTATGATGACTGTTTCTACAGAGATACCAAAAAAATCTTGCTAGCAAAAATACTTTTGTTGATACTAGGTTTTTGTAGACTTACTAAATAATATTTTTGTTATAATAAATTATTTGTAAGTAAATATTTTTATTATAATTACTGGTTTTTAAAATCTAGATGTTTTAATCAGTTGTGTTAAATTAATTTATTGATTGTTAAAACATATATATATATAAATTTTGATTGTGTTGAAATAAAAACTATAGACATAAAATAGTTAATAGGTAGTATAAATATGTGTTATTTTACATGCATGTAAATAACCGTTTATAATTAAATCTCTTGAAAATAACAATGACCAAAAAATTCACATCGATTTATTTACCTGCATAGTTAGAAATTATAAATATATTTTTTGTATCATGCGTTTATAGAAAAATTTCATATTTTTCCTGTAAAAATAAAAGAAATAAAAAAAATATAGTTTCATTGTTTATTGTAAAGTTCTATATATTCATATTGTAAGAATATGTAAAGTGACGTTAGGTGAATGAATTTTTTGTATATGGAATTACAATGAATCTTTTATTTAAAAAATCATTTTTAATTACATGTAATATGAGTAGAACTTATAAAGAGTATGAGCATGAATAAGACTTTTATAAACCTTTTTTATTTTAATAAACCTGTTTTATATATAAATTAACAGAACTTATCAAAAATCTTGGTGCATTTTTATTTTTTTTTAATGTTTTAGTAGTATTCGCTTTAATTTTTAAGCATTTCTGGTGTTTTCACAGATAAAATAAAGTACTAATAACATATACTATATAGGTCATGAGTGATTTAAAAAACTTTATTCTATGCTATTGTTTAGGTTCAAATATTTTTTTAAAAAAATATATTTAACGTTTTTTTTAATTAGAAGTGAGATCAAATTTATAAATTATTATTGTAGATATGCTATTATGGTAATATTATATTAATCATATAACACTCAATAAAAAAAAAATTAAAAAAAAATCGTTTGGATTTGCTAGTTGTGACGGTCAAATTTTATCTATGAATTGAAATCATGCACGGGCAAATATTACACACATGATTGAGACGGGATGATCGCAGCAATGCTCAGCTCCTTCTACGAGTACTAGTATTTCTCATAAACTATTCGCTGGGTACGTCCATACCAAGCACGAGGACTGTTGATAATATCATGCCAAGATGCTTGGCAGGTCAGCTGTTTGTTCTTGAACAATCGAGCCCGTGAAACCTCGGGGAAAAAAAAACTCGTTCTACCTGTCAAACCTGTATTCTAACTTTTAGGTCAATATCCTTTTACAGTGGCAGAATATTGTATTGCAAACCAAGGACAAATCCGAGTTGTGCAATAAAAACTAACGGCAGCAGTAAGTAGCAGCCCGTGGATTTTAGGAAACAAGCTCAGGAAGACGTTTTCCGAGAAGAACGATTAATCCATCCTATCCTATATTATTTTCTTGTTTTTCCGAACAACTGATCATTACAATTTACATGTGCTGTGTTCGCTTAGAGATGGTTAAGATGTTCTGTCCGGTAGAGAAACGAATCCAATGATCATTTAAATCAGGCCGGAGAAAAAAACTTAACAAGATTCATGGATTCATCCATCATGCACACTGTCCTGAACTTCGAGCTTCAACGGGCCGGAAAATCTTCATTAAATACTAACTTGATAATCTTCCCAAAATTTATGGTAATCATTAGCTAAGTAACAAGTCTTTTTATATTCATTGGCAAAAGAACGAAACTCAACTTCCCATCCTATAAAAAACATCATCACTAACGAATCACTTTACCGAGATATTTTTGACCAGCCATGCAGCAAGCCTCGAAGAATCACATGTCTTATTATTCAACAAAGTCGATCAACCGCACCTTTTGTGAAGGAAATATAATCACTATATATTTGACTAGCATATGTATCATGTGATTTTAAATAGTTCTTTTAAATAGGCAGAGTCATGCATGTCCATAGAAACAGCCGTGGGGTATACAAATTTGAAATTACATCCAAAAGAGAACTACAGTTAATTCCAATACATAGAAACGTGCACTTCCATTAATTGTTAAGCTTTTCCAAATTATACTTATTATTATATCTATCTATCCAACCTGTATATAATCCTGATCGTCTGATCAATTGGGTTAAAAATGTACACAAATTCGGGTTTTCCTTTCTTCCACTCTGACATCCTGTTGTGTGTTCTGTTCCTGCTTTTATAGCAAAAAAATATAAATGGTAGGTTTTCTAGTGTAACGTGGATAAATTTAAGCCTCGCCGTTGCCCTTTTTTAGAGTTCCAGAGAGAAATCTTATGGTATATGCATGTGTTGATATATTAAGAAGTATATTATTGTTTGCAGGTCTATTGCCTCGAAGGTTACAGAACTGGGGTTGAACAGCACGTATCATCCACCCATGGTTGCTTGATTTAAGCATAAAACTGTGAAATTTAAGCAATTGCCAGGCAATTTGAAATTCTGATATACCTCAGATCATATCTTCAATTTCAGATCCCAAAGAAGGCCCACGTACCCTTCTTCTAGTTAATTCAAACTCTATTGAAGCTAGCCATTAATTAGACTAATATTCTATTTCAGCATCATACCCAACATTATCATTTAAATTATAGAATCTTTTTTAAGTACATCTTGTCTTATATCCTTTTGTGAAAAGACGCGATGGGTTTAATCACAAACCAGGCTGGAAAAAAGGAGACAAACAATGGTTGATCAGGATCAAGAAAAGAAGCATACGCATATGCAGATCATGCATATCCATAAAGAGAGAGAGAGAGAGAGAGAGATTAAGCCGTATATTTATTGCTCTTATCTAATCCAATGTGCTTGTCAAAACCTTTAAATAACTTTGGAGATATGCAACATCTTTGGTCCCATAGGCTCCTGGTTTTGACCTTAAATAAAACTACCCTAGCTACCCGTGGGGTATTTTCTTTTTCTTTTTCCTTTGACGTTGCTATTATCACCCTCGCTCAATTCCTTGTATGCCAAATATTCTCCTGTCGCCTCTCTATTGAAAATAAATTAGATTTTATTTTAAAAAAAAGGGTCTATTAATTGAGCGTTGATTGACTAGCTGGAATAAGTTGAACTGTCAATCATTTTTAAACTGGTCAACTGGTTCAGTCGGTAAATTCAATTCATTCTGAAATAATCTTTGATTCAAACATATGTAACTTTTCAAAGTCACCACGTAGTTTTTGTAGATGTATCTTTTCCATATTGTCAGCTTCTTGGTTTGATTCTTGCAAAAGTTCTCTTGCCTGCTTGATTGTGATTGCATTGGGCACTATCTCAAAAGTAACATTATCCAGATATTGGTGGGTGATTGTTAGTGCTTGAGAATATGGAAGAGACATGTGTGGTGGAGAAGATCCTATACTCGCTGCAAAAAAAATTCCATTATGTGGTGGTCGCAATAAAGGAGTCACAAAATATGAATGTTCTTTCAATCCAAGGTTTCATGGGAAAATCACAAGCCTGTGAAGAAATAGTCATTGAGATTTAAGAGGATGTGGTGAGGGAATAAAGGACATGAACAAAGCAAATGAAGAGGAGGAGGAGGCAAATTTGAAAGAAGAGACGGTGACAGCATCAACAAGTCAACAAGTCGACCACATGAAGTAAGCTGGTCGACCAATCCAAAATCCAAGTTTGACAAATCAAAAGCGAAATGACATGATTGTTAAAAGATAGTTCACTATGCTAGGGATTGTTGGAGTCCAACCAATAGGGTTGAGAAGAATGCAAATTTAGTGATAGAAGATTAGAAGGAAGTCACCCTATTTATAATGCATGATAAAAGAATGCAAGACAAAGAGAGCATGTGGTATCTAGACAATGGAGCCAGCAACTTATTATCATAATCAAAGTTTTTTGTTAGGGAAAATTTAGAAGGCAGGGTTTCATATATTTGACAACATGATTTTTATTGGTCACTCGAATTGAATGTCATCACCTTTCAACAATAGATTAAAGTACAAGCTTATATATCACTCATACTCGGAGCAATTTGCTAAATAAATAAGGACTATATATTTATAGAATGAATCGTCACCTACATATTAGCCAATTCTCCCAACTAAATAAATAGACTTAACTTATAAAAGGGAAATAATTAGATATACTCCATATCTACCACGTGAATAAAGGGAACTTGAGGGTGCCCTATTTGGTGAGCACTAAGAGACTATCTGTATGACTTATGCTTAAAAGAAAATCTATCGACTTATTTTCTTCACCAATGCTACAAATCTCCTAGACAATACGTCTTCCACAATCCAACATAAAAGAGTCAAATTTGCAAAAGTATATGGTTTGGAGAATCCACTAATAAGGTCTAGTTAGTTGTTTAGATTGACGTTTCTTAAAAGAATAATGACTACAAAAAAGTATCAACTGTTGCTTTCATAAGATAGTGTTGACGCATGGTTATTAGATTTGGATTGTATTTCCTCATCATGTTTGTTGAATTGGCGCTTCTTAAAAGAATAATTGTGATTTTATAAACTTTTTCAGGTTTAAAACACGAAAATGACCAAAAACCTTAAAGGAGTCAAAACGATCTTATCATTTTGGATGTTATCTAACTGTTTTATCAAATGTCTAGATGTTTCTCAAAACGGTCTTATGAAGAATGTCATGATTTTAAATTGCAACATTGAATCAAATGTTGCGGTTTTAGAAACACGATATTTTATTAATATCGCGGTTGTGAACCGCTACATCAATTGTTGTGATTCTAAAAAGCGACATGTATTAAATGTCGAGGTTTTGAACCACAATATTATTGAAATATTGTGTTTTTGAACCGCTATATCCTCAAATTGTGCTATTTCACCAAAATATTTTCATCATTTGCTATTTCAGCATTTAATTATATTTTGAGAGCCAGTCGCCCAATTTATCCAAAGATTAACAAGCATCTAGATAAATTGTTAAAGTGTTGGCGGGTATCCTAGATTTTGCTTTTGTCTCATTATTTCCTATTGATGTTCTAGATTGGACAATTAAGTATTACTCTAAAAGACATGGGTTTTTCACTATGTAAGGCTTCATTGTTCATCCTCTTATATATTATTGTGGATGAGTTGTGCAAAGTTTTATATTTTTTCAATTTGGTCCTCAAACCCTTTTTTTTGTGATTTAGTCATCATTAAAGACCAATTAATTTTGATTTTTAATGAAAAGATGATATTGAAATAAGAGGGATTAAAATGAAAAAGGTGACAAACACGGGTGACATGCCATAAGTTTAGCAAAAGATACACTTTGATCCTTCAACATTAAAAATCACGTAAATTATACAATTTCAGTGCCTCAATATTTATCCAATTCAATTTTGATACAAAATTTTATTTTTGTTATTTTTTAGTCCCTAGTTGAGAGAGGAGAGAAAGAAGTTGTCATATTCTAGTGTTGGAGAGAAAGAATTGTCGTTGACATCGATTTAGGCTACCAAAATGAATGATATTTGTGTCAAATAGTTTCATTTGATTAGGGGAGTTCATATTAGGTGTTTTTTTACCTTTAAAAATTGTGAAAAAACAGATCTGACCTCAGGTTGGTTTTTGGATTTGGATTTATTTTGGTTTTTGATGCCATATATAGGTTTATCGCGGTTTCTACTGTGTTTTATAGGTTTTTTAGGTAAAAAATAGGTTAAAAACGGGTTTTCAGGTAAAAAAACTTAAGCTCTAATTTTCCAACCACTATAGTAACCAAAATCTAGACAAATCAGACGACACATAGTCTGATTTAAAAAAAAAATAGGATGGACGACATGTCATCCACCCTAGTTGCAAACAAAAAAAATAAGGACCCATTCTCCTGACAAAATGGGCCGGGTAGGGTAATGTCTGGCTGTTTTTTTTTTATTTTTTTAAAATTAATTTTTTATGGCTTTTTCTTTATTTTTTTAATATTTAAATTAGTACCCCTTCCCTCTTTCATTTTGTCTGGAGAGCCTATTTTAAATTATGAATATTTTTTTAGTTGTATATTTAAATTTGAATAGTTTTTCTGATTGATAATTTTTTTTATATATTTTGTATGGATGAACTTTATTTTTAAAAATAAAAAAATTATTTTCAGATAATATTTATAATATGTGCAACTTTGCATGATGCTTCTTTTCTTTTTATTTGCTACTATCAATTTAATTTGTGTCTTTATTTTTTTTATCGTTTGTTTAAATAAAAAAATTATATTAATAAATAAATTTAACAAAAAAAAAAAAACCGGGGAAATAAAATACTTTAATCACCGTTAGAGAAAATCGGGGTCCGCAGCCCCGACAGAGACCATTGTGACTCGCCTACATTGCTTCTTGATGCCCTCTCTCATCTCAGCTAGAGCCATTATTTATTTATTTCCAGGAACAGGTGCCATTGTATTTCTGGCTAGCTAGATAAGAGGTCCATTAATTGAATGATCTTGTAGCGGATCCCTATTGATTAATTAACAATAGGCTATGGTGTCTGTATTGCGGGAGGAGTTAATTATTTGACTTTTGTGAGTGATTCAGGCAAAAAGACCTGGCTTATAATTAGCTTGTATACTATTAATTACGTACGTATTAATCATTCCAAACCTTTCAATTAATCATTCCAAACCTTTCAATTATTAGGCTTGACAGTTGATGCAATCTTCTAATTCAAGTTATGTGATTTTCACGACTTGGGAAAAATCTAATCATGATTACCATTCCGAATCCTGTAATGATCACGGGAAACACGGATTAATACTTACACGCATGCATTCACACATGTTTGTTTTGTATGGAAAAGAAAGGAGAAGACTCTCTCGAATTTCTTCAATAATTTTTTGTTGATGGGATTAATTAATGTGGTATATATTCACAGAAATATCTCAAATATTAATCTTGGTATAAGCGTGTTAAAAGTCTCAGTGAAAAATACAATATCTCCCTGTCAGATATTCGTTCAATTTATCAACGCACCAATTCTTTCTACCAAGGAAAAAAACAAAAGTAACCATTTATCTGAAAATATGAAAAGAAATTAATTTTAAAAAATACAGTTTACATCACCAACAAAAAGCGAAAAGGCAGGCAATCCACATGGAGGGGCAAATATATACCTATCCAAGCGAGGTCCAAAATCAAAGCTGTGCGTCTTTATAAAATACCGTTCCAAATCTATGGTTAATGGGTCCAGCGATGTCCCAACAAAGAAACCAAAGATATTCTTGAATTCACTAGAGCCCCACCCCCAAAAGCTTGTCATCATCCAGATGCGCACAGCTACAAGCAAACACAAGTAACATGGTACGCTAATCTTTCGTTATAAACATCATCAACTAGATAAAATATATATAAAAGATTGTGTATGTAAAAGTTAGAATATCCTAATTAGAAGAAATTAAATAAATATTTTCTATTCTAATTCGATTTGATTTGATATAATTAATAGAAGAAATTTAAGATTTTAAATAAATATATATATGTAGCAGTTACACAGTTAGAATATATATCAACAAGGTAAAAATGAGATATTAGAAAGAGAGGTAGCTATCAATCCCGCCGAACAGACAGAAAGGAAAGACAAGCTCTTAATTTGTTTTGATATAATATTTGTCCATAAAGTTATGCCCGGGGAATCTTGGCACAAATCTTTCACAGGTAGACATGGAAAAGATGGATAGACATGGGGGCAATAATATTATTATCAATGATAACAACAACAACAACAACAAGAAGAAGCAATAATTAAGAGGTAGGCACAAGGCACCAAATTTGTTTCCCTTATAAAGGACCCAGAACACCCCTTCTCATCCTGCAAGCTGTAACAACCAGAAAAAACCAAAAAACAAATACCTCAAAACATGGCAAACTCTGTGCATGTCAAAGAAGCTGTAGTGATCAAACCATCAGAGCCAACCCCGAGTCGTGTTCTATCTCTTTCGGCCCTTGATTCTCAGCTTTTTTTACGTTTCACTGTGGAGTACCTCTTTGTTTTCAAGGCTCGCCCTGGTTTGGACCAAAGTGTGATCACAGCCCGTGTCAAGGCTGCATTGGCTAAGATTTTGGTGCCTTATTATCCACTCGCAGGACGTGTCAGGGCCAAGCCCGATGGTTCAAGCCTGGAGGTTGTGTGTCGATCCCAGGGCGCGGTGTTTATGGAGGCTGTCTCCGATCTCACGATCAACGACTTCGATAGGGCCCCACGGTACGTGACACAATGGAGGAAGCTCTTGTCTCTCAACGTGTCAGATGTTCTTAAAGGGGCCCCAACTCTCGTTGTCCAGCTGACGTGGCTCAAAGGTGGAGATGCCACGTTAGGTGTTGGTTTTAACCATTGTGTCTGCGATGGAATTGGCAGTGCTGAGTTTCTTAACTCGTTCGCTGAGTTAGCTGTGAGTCAAAACCGCGTTGCTGATTTGAAGCCCCAGCCCGTTTGGGATCGCTACCTTTTTGATCCCATAAAGGCTTCTCATTGTTACTCAGCGAGTCTTATCGAGTTCAACCGAGTTCCCGACCTCTGTGGTTTTACAAGTCGCTTCTCTAATGAAAAGCTCGTCCCCACTTCAATATTATTCGATAAGAGGTGGCTAAACGAGTTAAAGAAACTCGCTTTGTCAACGAGTGGACCTTTCGAGTCAGCATACACGTCTTACGAGGTACAATCAGCTCATGTATGGAGGAGCTGGGCCAGAGCTCTAAACTTTCCATCAAACCAAATCTTGAAGCTTCTTTTTAGTATAAATGTCAGAAACCGAGTGAAACCTAGCGTGCCCAGTGGATACTACGGCAACGCGTTTGTTCTGGGCTGTGCGCAAACAAGTGTTAAGGATTTGGCAGAGAAGGGTTTAGGCTACGCAGCAATGTTGATAAAAAGAGCCAAAGAGAGAGTGGATAACGAGTACGTACGATCCGTGATTGAATTAGTGAGTCAAGCAAGAGCGTGTCCTGACTCAGTAGGTGTGTTGATCATGTCGCAATGGTCAAGGCTAGGGCTAGAGAGGGTTGACTTTGGAATGGGGAAGCCAGTTCATGTGGGTCCAATATGTAGTGATAGGTACTGTTTGATTTTACCTGTTCATAATCAACAGGATGCTGTTAAAGTGATGGTAGCTGTCCCTGCAAGTGGTGTTGACAAGTATGAGTTTTTGGTCAAGAGTCCACACTCTTGAGGACCATTAGAGTTTTGGCTCTTTCGTTGACTTGTATTATTAGTTTTGACATTTTGCTTTTCTCTGAGCTGGTGATCGATTCCAATCGTGATCTAATGAGATTGGTACTTGTAGTATTAATTGTTAACTTTTTAATCTTTTTGAGGAATGTGGTGGTCACGCCCGAGTTTTGTACTCCTTTTTAGCTTGTCAAAAGCACGGGGAATCCAATGAAACGACTCCTTTTAATCGTTTACTACATTCGACCTCCCTTGTTCAGTTTGGACGGGATTTTGCTCATCGTTAGCTGCAAATATATTTATATATATAGTTTGGGTCTTGCCTCTCTTCTAATTTGATGTTTTTACACATGAAAAAACACTTTAAGATGCAAGTTGAATTGCATTATTAAATACACCCTAAATAAATTGAGTGTGAACATGTAATTAATCGTTTGTTTGACGCAATTATTGCTTAAAATCATAATTTAAGTATATATCCTGGCATATATACAAGGTAAGGATGGGAAAAACTATGCCCATTCAACCAACTTAATGTCCGAGATAGCTGCGGTTAAGCATGAATGAAATGCATATCTTCACCCACCGAATCATAATAATATAGAAAGTGTGTTTAACATTATGATTGGACTACGATCGCGAAGTGATATGTTTCCTAAATTGGAGTTTTTTTCATCCTAAAATAAGCTATAATTTTGTCCGAGTATTTTTCATGTCGAGGAATATATTCCTTTCATTGATATTAAAATAGTAAATCCCATATGAAAATTACTGTTAATTATGTCATTAACCATCCAACCAGACATAATTTTTACTTCACAGTTGCTCTTTTTTTTTATCCAAACCCTCGTTTTTAACATCATAGTCGTAAAAGTCTATTACATGCAAAGCTAGACATCTTACATGCAAAGCTAGTCGTAAAAGGGTCATTCGTCTTTAATGTGTGTAAACTGTGAATTAATCTCTCTGGTTTAATTAAGAAATTAATTAATTAGTGCCTTTTATTTTAAAGAATAATTATTTACTATCTTTATTGGTGTTAACTACTTTGATTTAATATTGTATTACTTCCTAAGAATGTCTACTTTCCTCAACAAACTTTCCATAATATATATCTATTTTTTTATTTATTTACTTGTTGAAACAAAAAATGAAAAAAAAATCATAAAATAGAAAGAAAAAAAGACTAAATAATTGATTTTTTTAGGCAAGAGGGGTTAATTAATTCGTTTTTAGAAAATAAAGAGAATACTTTATAATTTAGTCCTCCAATTTCGCTTTCTCTGCTTTATGTTTCTTATTTAAAAGCACGTTGCTTAATTAATGATTTGATTTTTTTAACTGCCTTATTTAGAAGTTGTGTTTATTGTATGAGCAGTCGTAGGTTTTGAGTCCTGTCTGTTAACGCAGGCCTTCGACTGGTCGTGGAGAAGGCTTTCATGTCAGATCTATTCATATTATTCAAATTGAACGCGTAACATGTTCTTGCACAAAATGCTCCCAAGATAATTAAGAAAATAATTACGCAAATATAGCCAATTTGACTTACTAATTTAAATCTCTCAGCGTATCGATTAAAAAAGTTCGACAAGAATATCTTTTACCCCACCCACCTAAATATTCCTTTGGGCGCATCTTCGTGAAAGATCTGCAAACCAGAGTACCCAGACATATATATATATATATATATATATATATATGCATGCAAAGTCCTTGACACAGTATAAAAATCTGACTCGCCGCTGACAGCTACTGAATCTATATAAATTGGCATCAAGGCACATGTGTACACCAAAGCTGAACCTTAAACTACCCATCTATTTTTAAAATATTTCATTTTGCATTACGAAAAGAGGAGGGAGAAAAAAACGAGAAGATGAATGCAGGGACACACTCTACACCTGTTTGGCTGCTGAAAAATAAATTTTGAAAAAATTAAATTTTAAAAAAGTATTTTTTGATGTTTGGTAGTATAATAGAAAAAAATTAAAAAACACTTTCCAGTATTTGATTATGTCATGCAAAATAAGCTGGAAAATAACTTATTAATGTTTTATTTTTCTCAGATTTATTAAAATAATGAGGAACAAATCTTACAAATTAAAAAATTGAATGAAAATGAAATTGAAAAAAAATATATAATTTCATAAATTATCTCAAATAAAATAAATAATAATCAGAATAATAGAGATCAAATCTAAAAAATTAAAAAAATAAAAGGTGAAGAAATTAAAATAATAATAATTAACATTTCATAAATTATTTCAAATAAAATAAGTAACAATAAAAAAAATGAAGACCAAATTTGATAGATAAAAAATTTCAATAAAAAAATAATAAGGAAAAAGCAAATAAAAATTATAAAAATAAAAACCAAAGTTAATATAAAAATTAAATTTTAAGAGATGAAATTGAAAAATAAATATTCAAAACAAATTATATATAGCAATTAAAAGTTTGAGGATCAAATTTGATATAATCAGCAAAAACTGACATTTCTAAATTTTTCACAACTTCCAGAAAGTGTTTTCCGTCCAAATTTTATAGTAAAACACTTTCCTGAAAACCAAGCCAGATTTTCCTTTGACCGGAAAGTGTTTTCCGTTGACCAACTTTTCTAATGGCAAACAAACACAGAAAAGTTTGGAAAGTGATTTCCCGGAAACCACTTTCCGGAAAACAAATACAGCCAAAAGAAAAAACACTTTCCTGAAACCAAACTAAATTTTTCTTTGACTGGAAAGTGTTTTCCGTTGGCCGGAAAGTGTTTTTCATTTACCAACTTTTCTAATAGCAAACAAACACAAGAAAGTTTGGAAAATAGTTTTCCAGAAATTATTTTTCGGGAAACAAACATGGCCTATAATTAAGTTAGTTTTACATTGGGATGGTGATTTTACTTTAAAATATATGAAAATATATTTTTTATTTATTATTTTTTTATATTAAGGTATTAGAATGATTTAAATAAAAAAATTCAATTATTTTAAAAAACGCAGTCCAATACGCACTTTGGACTTTCGGTGGCTGAGCTTGGGCCAATGAGACTCGAAACAGGCTCTTCGGTAGTTGCAAGGCCCGGTATGACAATGCAATGCATATTGAGAGAAATTAACAGTTAAAACATGGAATACTTTTTGGCCCCTGTCAAAATATTTGGCAAGGATTTTATTAATAAATTGCTTATTTTTTTATTTTTTAAAGTAAATTTTGATTTTAATAAAAATAGGTTAGAGGTCTCTGGTTTAGAAACATGGGATGTGATGCTTTTGAAGATGAAGGGCTACTTATTTTATTTAAAAAACCAAAATAATCTTCAGTATTTTAAAATTGTAAAGGTATCTACAGTGCATTTACCCTAATATGTACTCACATTAATTGTTATTACGTTTCTTAATTAAGTTAGTTGGCAGTTCTTTTTACTTAAAAAAAACACCATACGATGTTGTGATTCTTATTTCTTCTTTTTTTACCTGTATTGTTCATGATATTTTAATGTTTTATGAAAAAAAATATTTCATTTCTTAAGAAATTTAATTTAATTTTTCAAATAAATTATTCAATTCAAGTATGTTATCTATGGTAATTTTTATTCGAGTAA
>Ga0325403_1001219_pt1 | contig 20966 bp, 7 predicted proteins | sample PopdelMetagenome_19_FD_205665 | JGI IMG/M metagenome (GOLD analysis project Ga0325403, IMG submission 205665) | Populus deltoides microbial communities from Bellville, Georgia, United States - Xylem-PdKOR-R4 | ecosystem: Host-associated > Plants > Phyllosphere > Stem > Wood/Secondary xylem... | reverse complement strand
AAAAATCATATTCTACTTTCCAAAACAATATTACATGATCCACCTCCTAACATCATGAGCCAAACTAACAGAATTTTCACATATCACTAAATTTGTCCTAGTCATTTTGTGATGGATGCATTATTAATTATTTCATTCCATAATTATAAATGTGCTATTAAATGTGAAAAAATTTGCATTCCAAATATGATTTACTAACTAGATGATTTGAACAAATTTAATTATTTGTAATAGTTCTATTGGTTTGGTCCATGATCTTAGGTGATGGACTAGGTCCGTGTATTAATTCATCATAATTTCCAATTTAGTTGTTCTTCATCCACATCAAGACTAGCATGAGGTGATGTACCAAATGTCAATAAGTTTGAAACATGCCTACCAAATTGGAGCAGGTGGATTGAAACTTCACTCAATAATCTCAATTTAATTGTGTTTTACACCATAAGTCCATAATATAATGTCATCTATGTATAGTCAATTACATTATATTCCTCAGAGAATAATTTTCACTCATATTAATTGCATGCAAGAGTAATATACATGATTGGAAGGAACAAAAAATCTACACAAACTTTACAAATGTAAAGGGTAAGCCTTAAAAGTAGAAAAAAAACATAAGAAAGTGAAAAACATCAATCCATATCCCAATATTCCAGTCTCTGAAAACAAGCGAGCTTAGACTCCTCTAAAACAGTAAATTCATAAGCATCAAAGTGGCTAGCTATGCAAATCTATGTTTAAAGTCCAAATTTTATAAATAAATAAAAAAATCAAACCCCAAATTGCATTAGAAACCCCACAAAACAACTTTACCTTACCTCTAAACTTTTCATCACACTATGGCTTGTTCCATCCTTTCCATTATACAGATTAATTTAATCATTTTAGCCCTCGCTTTATTCATACTTGCATCTCATCCCTAAGAATACTCCAGACATAAAACCCAATGACCATTCACTATCGTTTAAGACAGACATGTTTGCAATGTTTCATTAGGCTTATCTATGATGAACTACTTTGACTTAAACAGCAGAAATTTATGATTGACAAGTACCTTCCTCATGGGTCCGGATCCTCTTCTTGTTGATGGGGGTTCAACCTATCTCAAAAAAGAATTTCTGTCAAAAATACACTTCTACAAAGGTATTGTACCACAAACACAGATAACCAAATGAAAATGTCAAGGGAAATCTCTTGAAATGAAAAGGAAATAAGCATTAAAGTTTACAAATGAGGTAAACAAAGAAGGCCTGACATTCATGAGCAAAAGAGCTTAGTTGAGGTGCACAAATAGAAAATTCTCGAGTACCAAGCACAAGCAGTGAGAACACAGAGTGAAGTTTCATTCTATCCTCTCGACTTAGATCATCCATCAAATCCACAGTTGACATCTATATAGAATTTAAATTCATGTGTTATGGAGCCTTAAAATTTGAATTCACATCAAAACTCATGGAGCTCACACAACGTTAGAATTCCATATTAATTTTCATGTAAGAACAAGCATATCCTGCTGTCAGTTATCAATTTGGAAGCTCAAGACCCAGTTGCTATAAATAAGAAATGAAGAGGGTAATATTGAATCCTTCTTCAGTGACTAAAATGGAACCAAGTGTTAGACTACAGGGGCAAACTAGCTTATTGGTTTTTATTTTTTTATTTTTTGTGTTATGCATCCTCCCTGCCAATACCAACCCGCTTCCTCACCAGAATCTCAAAGAAGATAGACTCTAAGTCCACAACTTTACTAAGAAAGCTAGCTCAGCACACCACCTTTATCATATGAAGTTCATAAAATAAAGAAAATGAGATAATTCAGATAAGAGTCCAATGTAGCAACATCGATAGTCCTCACTAAAAGTGGAAAAGAGCCATATGCAACAAATCACCTCATCAAATTTCATAAAATTTTGTGTATCAAGCTCCCCATTGACCTCTGGTTTAAACGCTGCCTCCATTTCATAAAGTTTGTCCCATACAATATCTTTGAACCAAGGATGAGCCTGATAATAATCAGTGTTAGTAGATGCCAGGAAGAACAATGATGTTACAGTCAAACTAAAAAAAAAGAGAGAGAAAGAATATAAGTATTCATGTCGGAATAAATACAAAAGTATACTTTAATTTGGTCTGCCCCCAGAGTACCAAGCCTATGATCAACGTCACAAAGCAATCTACAGATCAGATCCTTCGCTTCAGGTGTCAGCCTTGCCTCCTCTGGGAATATTAAGTGATTTCTCCAATGCACAATCTGGAATACATTAGTTATCATCTCAGCGAGTTAAAGTGACTCGTAATAATACTAGATAAACACGAAAACTAGAGGGAAACGATAGATATCTATATGACAGTATTCTTAAGTAACTACATGGTACATAAACAACAAACAAGAGGCTTGAGTACTATAACAGTTCTTCATATTAGTACTATATCAAGAACATGTTGCTTCTTCCCCAGCAGTAACAACAGAAGTGACATTATCCTAAGATGTCCAGGTCCCAATGCGATGTAATTAAAGCAGTCCCTATGAACTACAGATCACAATGAAATGCTATCATGAACAGCCAGGCCAACCAAATGATATCATAAATACATAGTGGTTTATCAATTTCCAGTGAAAAATCAAAAGCTTCTTTAGTAGAGTCTCTTGAAAGAATAGTAATACAGCAAAGAATGTTGTACATCTCACAATGAGAAAGAGGGACAACATTTAGGTATATGGGATAGTAATGGAAAAGGTAGAACAAAAATAGCTTAAGTTAAGTTATAAGAAAGAAGTTAATTTCTAAAAATTGCCTGAAAAAAAGGGAGATTTAAGCTTAGTTAATTCTAGTTGAGTTCACAATACTTCAATAGGAAACACAAGATTTCATTCTTTGGATGATGAATTAAAAAAACAAAGTGGCGCATATGCAAAATCCAAGTATATATTATAACACAACATCACAGAGACACCAAACTGAACGATGATATGATAATGGAGTGCATACCATGAAGCATTGCCGACACAAGGTTTCATTTTTTTTCTTGAAATCAACAAGTTGATGTTAAATTAAAAAAACAGTGCATGTATAAGCAAAATGTAAGTGCATGTTATAACACAGCATCACACACATTGACACCAAATAATATGATAATGAAGAGTATCTCTCATAATATCAAAATAGATCTGCATAACATTAAAGCTAACCAGGTGTCATGGTTCAACTGAAAGAGAAGAAATCAAACAAATGAAAATAACAACCAGACCTTTCTGCAAGTTGTTACTGGATCATCAGAATAAAATGGAGGATAACCAACTAGCATCTCGTACATTATTGCACCAAGAGACCACCTGTAAGAAAGAAAAATAGGTATTCATTTTCACTTAAATAATCATGTATTTCGATGATGGCATGATGGTACAGGTTTTGCATCATAAAGCCCTTATGAAATGTTGTGGAAGAAAAAAACATACCAATTGTAGTGAAAGAATAGTTCTTAATTGGGGCGACAATGATCCGAATTTCTGAATGATGCAAAAAATTTCACCAATAGCAAAAAGCTTACGCAATTCAGAGGAAAAAGAGTACTAGAATTTCAGACAAATATTCAATCATCAAATGTTGAGTCCACTCCTAATTTGAAGAGCTTACATCAATCAAATTGAACAAAAGCTAATTCCCTATAAAATATCTCAAGAGCCCTAAATAAAATAAGAATTGTTAGATGATCCAGTTCTTCTAGTATGAAAGGATAAATAATTTAGTTATCTTTTTCTATGAACTAGGATCCTATGTTATAAAGTTAGGCAAGTGGAAGAACTGATTTATCAAAAAAGAAAAGAAATTCCGATAATAGATATTGCACAGTTAGAAATGGAGAGAAATTGTGATGAAGAAATAATAGTATGGATTTGATGGCAGTGGATGGTCTCAGACTAGCAGTGGGCAGTGGCATTCATGGTTTTGGCAACAATAGCAATAATGCCAAAGTTGTCGCAGTTGTGATGGTAGCATGAGAGGCCAGGAATACTCATGGTGTTGGTGTATTGTTGGTGTTGATATAAGAGTGATGATGTGATGTTAAAATTGCAATGGTGATGTTGAAGGCACAGTGATGGCAGTGGTGATGGTGGATGATGTTAATGATGGCTCAGTGGTTGTGGTGATAATGGCAGCATCATGTTGGTCATAGGCAACAACCACAGCAGTAATCAAGACATGTCATCCATGGTTATAGAGTAATTAGTCATGTTTCCATGTTTTTCATTTTTTTTCATTTTCTGAATGAAATTTGTTGAAAAAAATGAAAAGAAAAATGCTTTAGATGATTTATTCCAATGCTTAGCTACAACTGTAAACATAAAAAAAAATGCAATCAAATATTTTGCAAGTTCCAAGAGAAAGTAAAATTCATCCTTATTTACTTACCAGTCACACTCAATGCCATATCCTTTCTTCAACAGCACTTCTGGAGCAATGTAATCTGGTGTGCCGACTGTGGAATAGGCCTGCAATTCAAACAAAGTGAAGAAAGAATCTCAGAAATAAGACCTCTATATGATAGAAATTCTAGGATGGATAAACTAATGATGATGAGAAGATGAAAAGTAAATAACATTATTGTCGGGTAGCATCAAAAAGATAAACTGATAAATCATCCCTGTAATATGGCAGGATAGGATTACACCCTTTTTAATTTTGATAGGTGCATCTACACCTTTGACCTCGTATTTTTGTTCTTAACATTGATCCTAAGTAAGAATTCATTTTCAAAGGAAGAAAAAAATGCAACCCACGCACATATAAATACAAATAAAATTGCATACTGCACATATGCACACACATTTAGAGCATAAAATCCTAATCCTAAAGCTTAAAACATCTAAAAAATCCAAACTAGAAAGAAGAAAAGGATGTTAGACGAGGCAGATTTTCTTGCTAAATTATGTAATGTCACTATAATTCCTTCTGCAAAAATTTGTGAATGTGTTCATCAGAGACACCCTGGAATCAAATTGAAGACATAAGGAATGACATAGTTGTAATATCTGAAAACGATGATTTAATTGAATACCAATTTTCTCCTGTTTATCTGCCAGTGTTGTAGTTGTTCAAGGGGACTTTTCCAGCGCCTTCCACCAGCTTCTGGAAAGTGTCCATCAGCATCCATGGATTCCTTCAAATTTTCATCATCGAGTGCTTCATTTTCATTTATAGCTGATAAATTTGTGCAGTCAAGAGGCTTGCAAAGACCAAAATCAGAGAGCTTCATATGACCATTTTTGTCTAACAATAGATTGTCAGGTTTGATATCTCTGAAAAAAATATACATATGGCTGTCATTGAGAAAGCCGGGGCAAAAGATTATCTTAGAAGTAAAGATAAAGCAATTTAAGATACTTCAGTTCCTCTTATGTTTCTGAAAATGTTATTTCAGGTGAATACCGACCTGTGAATGTAGTTGTGTTTATGAATAGATTCTATAGCAAGAACACTTTGGGAAATGTAAAATCTAGCCATGGTTTCAGTCAAAGTCTCTTCTCTTATCAACAAAGTCATGATGTCACCTCCAGGCAGATATTCCATGATCAGGTATAAGTATTCAGCATCTTGAAAAGAATAGTATAGTTTCACAATACAGTGACTTGCAACTTCTGCAAGCAAATTCCTTTCAGCTTTGACATGCTCAACCTGTGCCATACAAACACAGTTAGCAAGCATATGAGACATACAAGAAAATTGATAGGAACTAAATACAAGTTAAAATGTGTTTCTTTAGATGGAATTACAATTTAAAGACAGACTGTACTTGCTACAGTAAGGACCCACTATTGCTTGTTGCAGTTATTGTTTGCAAAAGTATGTGGAGGAATTTGTTTTCTATAAAAACTGTGTTAAGCTAAAAATTTCAGTTTATCTCTGTTCAGCTTAAAATGCAATTAAAACAACCGTTGAAGTGCAATGACAAATACAGAATAAGTCCTTTCTAACTTAATTTTAATGAAAAAAAATTAATTAGTTTTATTTTTAGTATTTTGTTAGATGTCCATATACCTATAGTTACTTTTTGGTAGAATATATTACTTTTCCAATTACCAGTAGCTGAATTGGCATCCTACACTATCCATTTCCTTTGCAGCTCCGGTTCAGCATCCCTCATGGCAAAGAATATGATATCCAACTTATATTTCAATAACATATGCGTCAATTTTTTAGTTTTTCAGAAAATTTGTAATCATATTAAAAAATGATGAATACATGTAAATTCAATGACTAGTGAGCAACTGTTAATGTTATTGGATACATGGTTTACAAGGATGAAATTGGATAAAATGAAAGTTAATGAGGGGGACTTGCCCTTGCAATGGGAGCATAGATTGTAGTGTGATTGGAGAAAGTGGGATTTCATATGGTTCAGCAAATCACAGTTTTTGAGTAAGATTATATTCAGGAAAAGGTGATGTTTTGAATATAAGCATATAATTCAATATGAAATATGAAGCCTTTGGAACAGAAAATGTAGTTTGGCTCCATAACCATGATGCCAAATGGGTCCTATGAATCTGCTTAAAAAGTGTATGATTCTAGTTTCCACATTCAAATCCTAGGAGACTAGCTTATCGACACATCACAAACTACAGTGGCTTCACAGATCCTCTTTGGAAATTGAAAGTGATAACAGATAACATGAGGTGCCTAAAGCATCAACATTCAGCAAACCACATTATCTTAATTGAACAGTTATGCCAGTGCATAGATACTGACAAATGGAATGAGATTTTCTCATTAATGTCTTCAAAAAAATCACAAGAAAGAAGATAAGCCTGAAATGAAACTACACAACTGTCTCAATCATAATTCCAAAATGAATGCATGAAAAAGTTCACCAGATACCTTGTCAGAATCAACATCCGGTAAATGATGCACCTGAGGTGTAGCAAAGATGATAAAAACTTGGTTTCATATTAACAACAACCTTAGCTAATCCTCTGTTTCGCCTAGAATTTTTTTTACGTCCAATCTATGAACCTATTATGTACTAGCAGTCCACCTTATCTGAAAAGTTCTTTTGACCATGACCTGTCTCTCATTATTATTAACTTGGTAAATTATGAAGCACGAGATGTTACAGAACAACTGACAGAGTCAAGCATGGAGGCATCACCAATACCATAACCCAGGTATCCAGTAAATACAGAACAAATAAATTAAAGAGTAAAATCATAAAATTTAAGTGCATCTTTTAGAAAGAGTTAAACATTCTATAGTTTCAATCTCACCTGCCCCCTACTAAGCATTTCTGACTTCTTCAACTTTTTCATAGCATAGATGTCGCCTGACTTCTTCTCCCTGCATAACCTAACCTGTAAAACAATAAAATATAAGCACTTTAATAGTCTACCACTTAAATATAGAAGCCTCAGAATGTACAAGAAATAAAATAAATCCAGGAAGTGTGATTTTATAACTAAATGTACCCTGGAAAAGCATGTTATACTCAGAATCAGCCAACAACATTATTTTGAATGTCTAGAAAAAAAATATTAAAGGGGGGGATGTAGAGAACAAATTATTGAAGATGAGAAAAAATAACAAAGAAGAATGACTACATGAAACTGCACGGGATTTAATAAAAAAAATATATCATCTCATTTTAAAAAAGCCTGACTAGAGCCATCAACACCATTTAATGGCTTTGCCACTATTACCACCACAACACTTTTAATGTTGCCTTTTCATCTCAGTTTTTTTTAGTGATCTCTGAGACCTTATCTACAAGTAGACCAGTCTTTGGGAGAAATCAAATTTCAATATAAGGAAAATATGTGCCCCATGTTTTTAGAGAATATAATCATTTTATGACAAGATTTTAAGTTTATAATGGTGAGAGATTGTCATCTGTTAGTTGCCAGGTACAACAATACTTCTCATGTAGGTACTAAAAAGCTGAGTGCTGCTCAGCCCTCCACTTCAAAATGTAAAAGCCAAGACCTTACTGTTGGGCTACTTAGTGGGATATGCAGATCAAAGTTCACAGTTTCCAAACAATGAAAGTATAATAAATAACATTGACGATCATCGAAAGGAAACCTCCATCCAAACTTATACAGTAAGTGCATACATCTAACCTCTCCAAATGCCCCTCTGCCTATTATTGTCAAAAGGTCAAAATCATCAACACAAATCTTGTGCCTTTTAAGTCGCATATACTGTGTTTCCTTGTGCTCTAAATCCTTCAGTATGTTAATTTGTTCCTCTTCAGAAACTTGAGAAGATGCCAACTGCTTTTTCAGCTCTAAGCGCCTGCAATCAATAATATCATGTTAGAAACGAATATATCCAGATCAATAACCCGAACCTACAATCATTACCTCTTCTTTAAGAATTAAATTCACCTGGACGAAGACAATAACTCATTACACGAAAAAAAAAAAGCATACAGAAGTTGAAGAAAACAAAAATGCATACAAAATGATACAGTTAGTGCACGGACTTGTCTGCGTCTGAATGTGCTAGAATGATTATTAAACAAGGAGCCAAATGCCAAGTATCCATGGAAGACTGATCAATGATGATGGAAAACACAAAATATATGAACCATGTACATCTCGTGAGAGGATTATGCTCATGAAAAGGCAATGGAAATTCACAATATCTACCACATTTAAATGGCAATCCAAATACCAGAACCTAAGCATTAAGAAATGGAGGTAATAGTGAAAGTTAATCCCATAGATTTATAGAGGACAAATTGAAATAAATTTTCTTTTTCCATCCTTCGAATTTGCTGCCCAATTTATCAATTTTAAAGTTGTTATTGCTTTTTCACGCAGAGAAAAATTAGCAATATAATAATAAAACTAGTAACTTCTAAATTAAAACATCATTAGAATGGAAAAGGAAAAGAAAATCCTAAACAGGATCGATCCTCCAAGGAAATTATTTAAACTAAAATTAAACCTTTCTTTGCGTTGCTGGATGTGTTTCATCTGAGCCTTGTAATGATTCTCAATGAAGATCTTTGCAGCAGCTACCCTCTCCAAGGTCAAGCTCGACCCCACCTGATCCCCACCTTCCTCCTCCTCCTCCTCCTCCTCTTCTTCCTTCGCTTTGTTAAGACGATCATCCTCCTCCATTTGTGTAATGATGATGAGGATGGCCCCTTCTCTGTCTCTCTTAGATATGCTCTTTTCTCTCCAAAATTTATGCCTTTTGTTTGGTTTTTGTGAATTTTGATGATTGTGACAACGAAGCAAAGCTGACTCAGTTTTCTTACATGTTTGCCACCAGGGAACTAACTCTTCAGACCACCTCAAACAAAAACAAGAACTGCAACACGTGGAGGATCCGACTTACGGGAATGGTTCTGGACCCACCCTAACTGACGACATGCTGCGCTTGTTTTTCTTTGTTTTTAAGGAAAATTGTACTATGCCTTTGTTTTATAGGTGATCTCAATGCCTTTGCCTCTCTCTGAATGGAAACTTGGCAAAACAATTTCTTCTTCTTCTTCTTTTCTTTTATGGTCCAATGCTACGTATTTTCGGCCATAACACACAAGTATTTCCTAAAATGAAATTTTTTTTCTAATATTCATTCTACTCCCCAATACTTTTGTAAATTCTAATTTGTCCCTAAGTTTTATTTTTATGACAAGCAAGTCCTTCTCTTGGACTTTTTTGGTCCTCGTATACTACGGTTAAAACAATTTAGACCCTAAATTAATTTATTTTCAATGAAGTCCCTATATGCGACTTAATAAGCAGGATGTGGGTTAAATGGCTTTAAATAGGTATATCCATTTTAAAAATAACTTTTTTGTTTCCTATAATACTATATCTCTATTTTCAAAATCTTCTTTTTATTCCCTTTCTTTTTCTCATTTATTTTCCTAGTTATAAACTTAAAAAATCAAGATGAAAATTAAAAAATAAAATTAGATAAGGAAAAAAGATTTTCATGATAGATATATGATATTTTAAAAACAAAAAGTTATTGAAGATTTTGTTAAGGAAATTTAAATATCTCTTATTTACCTATCTTTAATTCACAAATCTGTTATCTTATGCTTTCCCGAAGAAAAAATAAATTGATAAAGAAAGCATAAATTTAATGGCCATTACAATTAATAATTATAAATAAATTTTTTATTTGTGGTTTACCTAACTAAAATTATAAATCAAAATAATAAGCTATTTAAATTTTTAGATGAAAAATAATTCCTTAAGAGCTTGATGATTATGAATACGTTTTCACTTACGATAATAGTTTATAAGAATATTTTTTTAATTATAAAATTCGTACAATTCTTGAATTTATAAAACCTACTTTTGATCATTTTTTTATTCTTGTAAATTTAGAGTAAATAGTAAGGAAAATAAGTATTGTTAAAAAATAAAACTAAGGATTTAAAGGGAAAAAAAAACTAATGGTATGTGTCTTTTTAATATATAAAGAAAATTAGCATACACAATCATTTAAATAATTGAATATATATATATATATATTCAATTATTTAAATGATTGTGTATGCTAATTTTCTTTATATATTAAAAAGACACATACCATTAGTTTTTTTTTCCCTTTAAATCCTTAGTTTTATTTTTTAACAATACTTATTTTCCTTACTATTTACTCTAAATTTACAAGAATAAAAAAATGATCAAAAGTAGGTTTTATAAATTCAAGAATTGTACGAATTTTATAATTAAAAAAATATTCTTATAAACTATTATCGTAAGTGAAAACGTATTCATAATCATCAAGCTCTTAAGGAATTATTTTTCATCTAAAAATTTAAATAGCTTATTATTTTGATTTATAATTTTAGTTAGGTAAACCACAAATAAAAAATTTATTTATAATTATTAATTGTAATGGCCATTAAATTTATGCTTTCTTTATCAATTTATTTTTTCTTCGGGAAAGCATAAGATAACAGATTTGTGAATTAAAGATAGGTAAATAAGAGATATTTAAATTTCCTTAACAAAATCTTCAATAACTTTTTGTTTTTAAAATATCATATATCTATCATGAAAATCTTTTTTCCTTATCTAATTTTATTTTTTAATTTTCATCTTGATTTTTTAAGTTTATAACTAGGAAAATAAATGAGAAAAAGAAAGGGAATAAAAAGAAGATTTTGAAAATAGAGATATAGTATTATAGGAAACAAAAAAGTTATTTTTAAAATGGATATACCTATTTAAAGCCATTTAACCCACATCCTGCTTATTAAGTCGCATATAGGGACTTCATTGAAAATAAATTAATTTAGGGTCTAAATTGTTTTAACCGTAGTATACGAGGACCAAAAAAGTCCAAGAGAAGGACTTGCTTGTCATAAAAATAAAACTTAGGGACAAATTAGAATTTACAAAAGTATTGGGGAGTAGAATGAATATTAGAAAAAAAATTTCATTTTAGGAAATACTTGTGTGTTATGGCCGAAAATACGTAGCATTGGACCATAAAAGAAAAGAAGAAGAAGAAGAAATTGTTTTGCCAAGTTTCCATTCAGAGAGAGGCAAAGGCATTGAGATCACCTATAAAACAAAGGCATAGTACAATTTTCCTTAAAAACAAAGAAAAACAAGCGCAGCATGTCGTCAGTTAGGGTGGGTCCAGAACCATTCCCGTAAGTCGGATCCTCCACGTGTTGCAGTTCTTGTTTTTGTTTGAGGTGGTCTGAAGAGTTAGTTCCCTGGTGGCAAACATGTAAGAAAACTGAGTCAGCTTTGCTTCGTTGTCACAATCATCAAAATTCACAAAAACCAAACAAAAGGCATAAATTTTGGAGAGAAAAGAGCATATCTAAGAGAGACAGAGAAGGGGCCATCCTCATCATCATTACACAAATGGAGGAGGATGATCGTCTTAACAAAGCGAAGGAAGAAGAGGAGGAGGAGGAGGAGGAGGAAGGTGGGGATCAGGTGGGGTCGAGCTTGACCTTGGAGAGGGTAGCTGCTGCAAAGATCTTCATTGAGAATCATTACAAGGCTCAGATGAAACACATCCAGCAACGCAAAGAAAGGTTTAATTTTAGTTTAAATAATTTCCTTGGAGGATCGATCCTGTTTAGGATTTTCTTTTCCTTTTCCATTCTAATGATGTTTTAATTTAGAAGTTACTAGTTTTATTATTATATTGCTAATTTTTCTCTGCGTGAAAAAGCAATAACAACTTTAAAATTGATAAATTGGGCAGCAAATTCGAAGGATGGAAAAAGAAAATTTATTTCAATTTGTCCTCTATAAATCTATGGGATTAACTTTCACTATTACCTCCATTTCTTAATGCTTAGGTTCTGGTATTTGGATTGCCATTTAAATGTGGTAGATATTGTGAATTTCCATTGCCTTTTCATGAGCATAATCCTCTCACGAGATGTACATGGTTCATATATTTTGTGTTTTCCATCATCATTGATCAGTCTTCCATGGATACTTGGCATTTGGCTCCTTGTTTAATAATCATTCTAGCACATTCAGACGCAGACAAGTCCGTGCACTAACTGTATCATTTTGTATGCATTTTTGTTTTCTTCAACTTCTGTATGCTTTTTTTTTTTCGTGTAATGAGTTATTGTCTTCGTCCAGGTGAATTTAATTCTTAAAGAAGAGGTAATGATTGTAGGTTCGGGTTATTGATCTGGATATATTCGTTTCTAACATGATATTATTGATTGCAGGCGCTTAGAGCTGAAAAAGCAGTTGGCATCTTCTCAAGTTTCTGAAGAGGAACAAATTAACATACTGAAGGATTTAGAGCACAAGGAAACACAGTATATGCGACTTAAAAGGCACAAGATTTGTGTTGATGATTTTGACCTTTTGACAATAATAGGCAGAGGGGCATTTGGAGAGGTTAGATGTATGCACTTACTGTATAAGTTTGGATGGAGGTTTCCTTTCGATGATCGTCAATGTTATTTATTATACTTTCATTGTTTGGAAACTGTGAACTTTGATCTGCATATCCCACTAAGTAGCCCAACAGTAAGGTCTTGGCTTTTACATTTTGAAGTGGAGGGCTGAGCAGCACTCAGCTTTTTAGTACCTACATGAGAAGTATTGTTGTACCTGGCAACTAACAGATGACAATCTCTCACCATTATAAACTTAAAATCTTGTCATAAAATGATTATATTCTCTAAAAACATGGGGCACATATTTTCCTTATATTGAAATTTGATTTCTCCCAAAGACTGGTCTACTTGTAGATAAGGTCTCAGAGATCACTAAAAAAAACTGAGATGAAAAGGCAACATTAAAAGTGTTGTGGTGGTAATAGTGGCAAAGCCATTAAATGGTGTTGATGGCTCTAGTCAGGCTTTTTTAAAATGAGATGATATATTTTTTTTATTAAATCCCGTGCAGTTTCATGTAGTCATTCTTCTTTGTTATTTTTTCTCATCTTCAATAATTTGTTCTCTACATCCCCCCCTTTAATATTTTTTTTCTAGACATTCAAAATAATGTTGTTGGCTGATTCTGAGTATAACATGCTTTTCCAGGGTACATTTAGTTATAAAATCACACTTCCTGGATTTATTTTATTTCTTGTACATTCTGAGGCTTCTATATTTAAGTGGTAGACTATTAAAGTGCTTATATTTTATTGTTTTACAGGTTAGGTTATGCAGGGAGAAGAAGTCAGGCGACATCTATGCTATGAAAAAGTTGAAGAAGTCAGAAATGCTTAGTAGGGGGCAGGTGAGATTGAAACTATAGAATGTTTAACTCTTTCTAAAAGATGCACTTAAATTTTATGATTTTACTCTTTAATTTATTTGTTCTGTATTTACTGGATACCTGGGTTATGGTATTGGTGATGCCTCCATGCTTGACTCTGTCAGTTGTTCTGTAACATCTCGTGCTTCATAATTTACCAAGTTAATAATAATGAGAGACAGGTCATGGTCAAAAGAACTTTTCAGATAAGGTGGACTGCTAGTACATAATAGGTTCATAGATTGGACGTAAAAAAAATTCTAGGCGAAACAGAGGATTAGCTAAGGTTGTTGTTAATATGAAACCAAGTTTTTATCATCTTTGCTACACCTCAGGTGCATCATTTACCGGATGTTGATTCTGACAAGGTATCTGGTGAACTTTTTCATGCATTCATTTTGGAATTATGATTGAGACAGTTGTGTAGTTTCATTTCAGGCTTATCTTCTTTCTTGTGATTTTTTTGAAGACATTAATGAGAAAATCTCATTCCATTTGTCAGTATCTATGCACTGGCATAACTGTTCAATTAAGATAATGTGGTTTGCTGAATGTTGATGCTTTAGGCACCTCATGTTATCTGTTATCACTTTCAATTTCCAAAGAGGATCTGTGAAGCCACTGTAGTTTGTGATGTGTCGATAAGCTAGTCTCCTAGGATTTGAATGTGGAAACTAGAATCATACACTTTTTAAGCAGATTCATAGGACCCATTTGGCATCATGGTTATGGAGCCAAACTACATTTTCTGTTCCAAAGGCTTCATATTTCATATTGAATTATATGCTTATATTCAAAACATCACCTTTTCCTGAATATAATCTTACTCAAAAACTGTGATTTGCTGAACCATATGAAATCCCACTTTCTCCAATCACACTACAATCTATGCTCCCATTGCAAGGGCAAGTCCCCCTCATTAACTTTCATTTTATCCAATTTCATCCTTGTAAACCATGTATCCAATAACATTAACAGTTGCTCACTAGTCATTGAATTTACATGTATTCATCATTTTTTAATATGATTACAAATTTTCTGAAAAACTAAAAAATTGACGCATATGTTATTGAAATATAAGTTGGATATCATATTCTTTGCCATGAGGGATGCTGAACCGGAGCTGCAAAGGAAATGGATAGTGTAGGATGCCAATTCAGCTACTGGTAATTGGAAAAGTAATATATTCTACCAAAAAGTAACTATAGGTATATGGACATCTAACAAAATACTAAAAATAAAACTAATTAATTTTTTTTCATTAAAATTAAGTTAGAAAGGACTTATTCTGTATTTGTCATTGCACTTCAACGGTTGTTTTAATTGCATTTTAAGCTGAACAGAGATAAACTGAAATTTTTAGCTTAACACAGTTTTTATAGAAAACAAATTCCTCCACATACTTTTGCAAACAATAACTGCAACAAGCAATAGTGGGTCCTTACTGTAGCAAGTACAGTCTGTCTTTAAATTGTAATTCCATCTAAAGAAACACATTTTAACTTGTATTTAGTTCCTATCAATTTTCTTGTATGTCTCATATGCTTGCTAACTGTGTTTGTATGGCACAGGTTGAGCATGTCAAAGCTGAAAGGAATTTGCTTGCAGAAGTTGCAAGTCACTGTATTGTGAAACTATACTATTCTTTTCAAGATGCTGAATACTTATACCTGATCATGGAATATCTGCCTGGAGGTGACATCATGACTTTGTTGATAAGAGAAGAGACTTTGACTGAAACCATGGCTAGATTTTACATTTCCCAAAGTGTTCTTGCTATAGAATCTATTCATAAACACAACTACATTCACAGGTCGGTATTCACCTGAAATAACATTTTCAGAAACATAAGAGGAACTGAAGTATCTTAAATTGCTTTATCTTTACTTCTAAGATAATCTTTTGCCCCGGCTTTCTCAATGACAGCCATATGTATATTTTTTTCAGAGATATCAAACCTGACAATCTATTGTTAGACAAAAATGGTCATATGAAGCTCTCTGATTTTGGTCTTTGCAAGCCTCTTGACTGCACAAATTTATCAGCTATAAATGAAAATGAAGCACTCGATGATGAAAATTTGAAGGAATCCATGGATGCTGATGGACACTTTCCAGAAGCTGGTGGAAGGCGCTGGAAAAGTCCCCTTGAACAACTACAACACTGGCAGATAAACAGGAGAAAATTGGTATTCAATTAAATCATCGTTTTCAGATATTACAACTATGTCATTCCTTATGTCTTCAATTTGATTCCAGGGTGTCTCTGATGAACACATTCACAAATTTTTGCAGAAGGAATTATAGTGACATTACATAATTTAGCAAGAAAATCTGCCTCGTCTAACATCCTTTTCTTCTTTCTAGTTTGGATTTTTTAGATGTTTTAAGCTTTAGGATTAGGATTTTATGCTCTAAATGTGTGTGCATATGTGCAGTATGCAATTTTATTTGTATTTATATGTGCGTGGGTTGCATTTTTTTCTTCCTTTGAAAATGAATTCTTACTTAGGATCAATGTTAAGAACAAAAATACGAGGTCAAAGGTGTAGATGCACCTATCAAAATTAAAAAGGGTGTAATCCTATCCTGCCATATTACAGGGATGATTTATCAGTTTATCTTTTTGATGCTACCCGACAATAATGTTATTTACTTTTCATCTTCTCATCATCATTAGTTTATCCATCCTAGAATTTCTATCATATAGAGGTCTTATTTCTGAGATTCTTTCTTCACTTTGTTTGAATTGCAGGCCTATTCCACAGTCGGCACACCAGATTACATTGCTCCAGAAGTGCTGTTGAAGAAAGGATATGGCATTGAGTGTGACTGGTAAGTAAATAAGGATGAATTTTACTTTCTCTTGGAACTTGCAAAATATTTGATTGCATTTTTTTTTATGTTTACAGTTGTAGCTAAGCATTGGAATAAATCATCTAAAGCATTTTTCTTTTCATTTTTTTCAACAAATTTCATTCAGAAAATGAAAAAAAATGAAAAACATGGAAACATGACTAATTACTCTATAACCATGGATGACATGTCTTGATTACTGCTGTGGTTGTTGCCTATGACCAACATGATGCTGCCATTATCACCACAACCACTGAGCCATCATTAACATCATCCACCATCACCACTGCCATCACTGTGCCTTCAACATCACCATTGCAATTTTAACATCACATCATCACTCTTATATCAACACCAACAATACACCAACACCATGAGTATTCCTGGCCTCTCATGCTACCATCACAACTGCGACAACTTTGGCATTATTGCTATTGTTGCCAAAACCATGAATGCCACTGCCCACTGCTAGTCTGAGACCATCCACTGCCATCAAATCCATACTATTATTTCTTCATCACAATTTCTCTCCATTTCTAACTGTGCAATATCTATTATCGGAATTTCTTTTCTTTTTTGATAAATCAGTTCTTCCACTTGCCTAACTTTATAACATAGGATCCTAGTTCATAGAAAAAGATAACTAAATTATTTATCCTTTCATACTAGAAGAACTGGATCATCTAACAATTCTTATTTTATTTAGGGCTCTTGAGATATTTTATAGGGAATTAGCTTTTGTTCAATTTGATTGATGTAAGCTCTTCAAATTAGGAGTGGACTCAACATTTGATGATTGAATATTTGTCTGAAATTCTAGTACTCTTTTTCCTCTGAATTGCGTAAGCTTTTTGCTATTGGTGAAATTTTTTGCATCATTCAGAAATTCGGATCATTGTCGCCCCAATTAAGAACTATTCTTTCACTACAATTGGTATGTTTTTTTCTTCCACAACATTTCATAAGGGCTTTATGATGCAAAACCTGTACCATCATGCCATCATCGAAATACATGATTATTTAAGTGAAAATGAATACCTATTTTTCTTTCTTACAGGTGGTCTCTTGGTGCAATAATGTACGAGATGCTAGTTGGTTATCCTCCATTTTATTCTGATGATCCAGTAACAACTTGCAGAAAGGTCTGGTTGTTATTTTCATTTGTTTGATTTCTTCTCTTTCAGTTGAACCATGACACCTGGTTAGCTTTAATGTTATGCAGATCTATTTTGATATTATGAGAGATACTCTTCATTATCATATTATTTGGTGTCAATGTGTGTGATGCTGTGTTATAACATGCACTTACATTTTGCTTATACATGCACTGTTTTTTTAATTTAACATCAACTTGTTGATTTCAAGAAAAAAAATGAAACCTTGTGTCGGCAATGCTTCATGGTATGCACTCCATTATCATATCATCGTTCAGTTTGGTGTCTCTGTGATGTTGTGTTATAATATATACTTGGATTTTGCATATGCGCCACTTTGTTTTTTTAATTCATCATCCAAAGAATGAAATCTTGTGTTTCCTATTGAAGTATTGTGAACTCAACTAGAATTAACTAAGCTTAAATCTCCCTTTTTTTCAGGCAATTTTTAGAAATTAACTTCTTTCTTATAACTTAACTTAAGCTATTTTTGTTCTACCTTTTCCATTACTATCCCATATACCTAAATGTTGTCCCTCTTTCTCATTGTGAGATGTACAACATTCTTTGCTGTATTACTATTCTTTCAAGAGACTCTACTAAAGAAGCTTTTGATTTTTCACTGGAAATTGATAAACCACTATGTATTTATGATATCATTTGGTTGGCCTGGCTGTTCATGATAGCATTTCATTGTGATCTGTAGTTCATAGGGACTGCTTTAATTACATCGCATTGGGACCTGGACATCTTAGGATAATGTCACTTCTGTTGTTACTGCTGGGGAAGAAGCAACATGTTCTTGATATAGTACTAATATGAAGAACTGTTATAGTACTCAAGCCTCTTGTTTGTTGTTTATGTACCATGTAGTTACTTAAGAATACTGTCATATAGATATCTATCGTTTCCCTCTAGTTTTCGTGTTTATCTAGTATTATTACGAGTCACTTTAACTCGCTGAGATGATAACTAATGTATTCCAGATTGTGCATTGGAGAAATCACTTAATATTCCCAGAGGAGGCAAGGCTGACACCTGAAGCGAAGGATCTGATCTGTAGATTGCTTTGTGACGTTGATCATAGGCTTGGTACTCTGGGGGCAGACCAAATTAAAGTATACTTTTGTATTTATTCCGACATGAATACTTATATTCTTTCTCTCTCTTTTTTTTTAGTTTGACTGTAACATCATTGTTCTTCCTGGCATCTACTAACACTGATTATTATCAGGCTCATCCTTGGTTCAAAGATATTGTATGGGACAAACTTTATGAAATGGAGGCAGCGTTTAAACCAGAGGTCAATGGGGAGCTTGATACACAAAATTTTATGAAATTTGATGAGGTGATTTGTTGCATATGGCTCTTTTCCACTTTTAGTGAGGACTATCGATGTTGCTACATTGGACTCTTATCTGAATTATCTCATTTTCTTTATTTTATGAACTTCATATGATAAAGGTGGTGTGCTGAGCTAGCTTTCTTAGTAAAGTTGTGGACTTAGAGTCTATCTTCTTTGAGATTCTGGTGAGGAAGCGGGTTGGTATTGGCAGGGAGGATGCATAACACAAAAAATAAAAAAATAAAAACCAATAAGCTAGTTTGCCCCTGTAGTCTAACACTTGGTTCCATTTTAGTCACTGAAGAAGGATTCAATATTACCCTCTTCATTTCTTATTTATAGCAACTGGGTCTTGAGCTTCCAAATTGATAACTGACAGCAGGATATGCTTGTTCTTACATGAAAATTAATATGGAATTCTAACGTTGTGTGAGCTCCATGAGTTTTGATGTGAATTCAAATTTTAAGGCTCCATAACACATGAATTTAAATTCTATATAGATGTCAACTGTGGATTTGATGGATGATCTAAGTCGAGAGGATAGAATGAAACTTCACTCTGTGTTCTCACTGCTTGTGCTTGGTACTCGAGAATTTTCTATTTGTGCACCTCAACTAAGCTCTTTTGCTCATGAATGTCAGGCCTTCTTTGTTTACCTCATTTGTAAACTTTAATGCTTATTTCCTTTTCATTTCAAGAGATTTCCCTTGACATTTTCATTTGGTTATCTGTGTTTGTGGTACAATACCTTTGTAGAAGTGTATTTTTGACAGAAATTCTTTTTTGAGATAGGTTGAACCCCCATCAACAAGAAGAGGATCCGGACCCATGAGGAAGGTACTTGTCAATCATAAATTTCTGCTGTTTAAGTCAAAGTAGTTCATCATAGATAAGCCTAATGAAACATTGCAAACATGTCTGTCTTAAACGATAGTGAATGGTCATTGGGTTTTATGTCTGGAGTATTCTTAGGGATGAGATGCAAGTATGAATAAAGCGAGGGCTAAAATGATTAAATTAATCTGTATAATGGAAAGGATGGAACAAGCCATAGTGTGATGAAAAGTTTAGAGGTAAGGTAAAGTTGTTTTGTGGGGTTTCTAATGCAATTTGGGGTTTGATTTTTTTATTTATTTATAAAATTTGGACTTTAAACATAGATTTGCATAGCTAGCCACTTTGATGCTTATGAATTTACTGTTTTAGAGGAGTCTAAGCTCGCTTGTTTTCAGAGACTGGAATATTGGGATATGGATTGATGTTTTTCACTTTCTTATGTTTTTTTTCTACTTTTAAGGCTTACCCTTTACATTTGTAAAGTTTGTGTAGATTTTTTGTTCCTTCCAATCATGTATATTACTCTTGCATGCAATTAATATGAGTGAAAATTATTCTCTGAGGAATATAATGTAATTGACTATACATAGATGACATTATATTATGGACTTATGGTGTAAAACACAATTAAATTGAGATTATTGAGTGAAGTTTCAATCCACCTGCTCCAATTTGGTAGGCATGTTTCAAACTTATTGACATTTGGTACATCACCTCATGCTAGTCTTGATGTGGATGAAGAACAACTAAATTGGAAATTATGATGAATTAATACACGGACCTAGTCCATCACCTAAGATCATGGACCAAACCAATAGAACTATTACAAATAATTAAATTTGTTCAAATCATCTAGTTAGTAAATCATATTTGGAATGCAAATTTTTTCACATTTAATAGCACATTTATAATTATGGAATGAAATAATTAATAATGCATCCATCACAAAATGACTAGGACAAATTTAGTGATATGTGAAAATTCTGTTAGTTTGGCTCATGATGTTAGGAGGTGGATCATGTAATATTGTTTTGGAAAGTAGAATATGATTTTT
>Ga0325403_1001216_pt1 | contig 21016 bp, 15 predicted proteins | sample PopdelMetagenome_19_FD_205665 | JGI IMG/M metagenome (GOLD analysis project Ga0325403, IMG submission 205665) | Populus deltoides microbial communities from Bellville, Georgia, United States - Xylem-PdKOR-R4 | ecosystem: Host-associated > Plants > Phyllosphere > Stem > Wood/Secondary xylem... | reverse complement strand
TTATCGGGGGATTGAAACTAAATTGTTCAAAGGAATAACTTGCTATTTGTTTTAACTACACGAGTCAAAATAATATTCCACTCTTCAAGAAATATTCTTTAATATTAAGAATAAAGGTTTTTTTTTTTTAAATTGTGTGAGAGTATATCTCATCTCACCTAAAACTCTCTAGCTTTTTTTTTTTTTTTTTTGGTTATTACATTCACAGTAAAAGATATTGATGAAGCTGGGAAAACTTCACCAGACACTAAGCTTTGTTCATGGATAATAATAGGCTTGATAGGTGAGTGTTAACAATAAAATAACCATTTGATGTTCTTGCGATGTCATTGTCCCATATATTAATTACCCTAACTTAAACAAATAAGATAATATAGAGCAAGTAAAGAGTTGATCCCACGACGAAAATCTAGTTCGGATCTTTATGCTAAATTAATGATTCAAGTTGGGGTTGGGTTGAGATTATCTAGGCTATATTAGGGTAGTTGAGAATAATTGGGAAGCTTAACCTAATGGTTAGCCAACACTTTCTATATATATGTGTAGGGTACTATACAATAGCAATGGTGGAGATTATCTCACAAGAGTATGACTACAATATTTTCTATATGCAATATTTCCTATATAGGTACATTCTATAATATGCCCCCTCAAGCTGAGGGTAGAGGATCGACCTGAAGCTTGAATCGAAAAGCAGTAAACAGAGCAGTTTGAAGTGGTTTAGTAAGAACATCGGTAAGTTAATCATGAGAGGAGATAAAGTGAATTTGAATTTCTTTCTTCGCAACTTTGTCTCGTTCAAAATAATAGTCAACATCAACGTGTTTAGTACGAGCATGAAAGATAGAATTTGAAGATAAATAAGTAGTGCCAAGATTATCAAACCAAATAGTAGGAGTAGAACGAATCTGCAGATCACTCAATAGATACTGAAGCCAGATAACCTCAGCAGTGCCATCTGCCAAGGCTTTATAATCAGCCTTGGTGGAGGAGCGAGCAACGGTGCGTTGCTTGCTTGATTTGCATGAAATCGATGTCTGACAAAAAAAAAACAAGATAACCACCTGTGGATTTTCGATCATCAGTACTACCTGCCCAATCGGCATCTGTAAAGCCATATAGATCAAATGAGGAACTGCGAGTGATATGTAAGTCATAGGTAGTCGTACCCCTTAGATAACACAGAATGCTTTTAACGGCACCCCAATGAGAGGTTGTAGGAGCATGCATAAACTGACAAACTCTGTTAACCATAAAGTAGATATTCGGTCTGGTAAGGTGAGATATTGAAGAGCACTCACAATCTGACAAAACTATGTAGGATTAGGAAACAAATGATCCGGCATTATGGTGACTTTGGAAGTAGAGATAGGCGTATCAACCAGTTTGCAGGAAGTCATACCAGCCCGAGTGAGGATGTCAAGGATATACTTATGCTATCGTAACATCAGACCCATAACAATGGAGTGAACCTCAATGCCCAAAAAATAGTGAACACCACTTAAGTCATGAAGCTTGAACTCTGAGCTGAGTAACTGTATGAGGCGGTGAAGTATAGTAGAGTTGCTACTCGTAAGCAAAATGTCATCAACATAAACCAGAAGATAGAAGATATCGGCACCAACAAATAAGATAAATAAGGATATGTCAACCTTGGAAGCATGAAACCCAACAGAAACCAGAAAGTCACTCAGACGAGTGTACCATACACGTGGAGCCTGTTTTAAACCATATAAAGATTTATGCAACCAGCGCACATGAGAAGAAAGAGTAGAATCAACAAAACCTAAAGGTTGTTTCATGTAGATCTCTTCGGCTAGAACACTATTGAGGAATGCATTATGAATATTAAGTTGATGGATCTTCCAATTACGCGAGACCATAATGGAGAAGAATAATCTGACAGTCTGTTGCTTAACAACTGGACTGAAAGTTTCAGAGTAGTCAATGCCTTCTTGCTGAGTAAAGCCTCTAACAACCAAGCGTGTCTTATATCACTCAATACTGCCATCCACATGGTGCTTTATCCTGTACACCCACCGAATACCAACAATATTCATCGAAGGATGAAAGGGAACTAAGGACCATGTGTTATTGGAGCGTAGGGCCTGAATTTCATCGCGCATAGCACCATACCACGCCTCATACCTATCAGCATCAGAGAAGGCAATGGGCTCAAAGGTAGGAGAGGACGTTACCCGAGAGATAGGGGCAGCAGAGGAGGCTGCATACGCTGTGAGAAGTGCAGGTTTTGGCAGCCGTAGGCGAAGAACCATTAGATGCTGATGGGCTGCAGATCGAGGGGGAGAGGACTATGATTGGGGAAGTTGCTGAAGCGGATAGGAGGAGAGATCAACAAAGAGTTGCAGACACATAGAGGGATCTGTCAAAGAACCTGTGTTTGCAGCAGCAAATGAAGAAGAGCCTGCTGCAGAATCTGTACTGGCGATAGTAGCAGACTTGGAAAGATGCAACTCTAAAGGAGGAGAACCTATGCCTGCATAATGATCATCATAAAAATATACAGATTGTGACATAAAGGCAGGGTTGTGTGACGGTGGTATGATGGCAGTTGAGGGTGGGGAATTGGGTGGTTATTTCTGTAGGGCAGAAGAGGCGGCAGAGCCGCTGGGGTGGTTGAGTGGCGAGGCTACTGGGTGGAAAATAGAGGAGGTAATCAAGGTGAGCAGGTTTGTAGGCTGGGTAGTGGTGGATGTAGGCTAAGCTATTTGTTTAGATTTTGCAAGTGGAAATATATTTTCATGAAAACGAATATGACGGGAGATATATATACGTTGAGACGCTAAATCAAGACAACGATAACTAAAATGAGAGGAATTATATCCTAAGAACACATATGGAGAGGAACGGAAATCCAGCTTATGAGCATGGTATGGACATAAAAAAGAAAAACAGAAACACCTAAAAGTACGTAAAAAATCATAATCAGGAGTACGATTAAACAAACATTCATAAAGAGACTGATTTTGAAGGACAATAGTAGGCATGCGATTGATGAGATATACTGATGATTCAAATGCATAATTCCAAAATCAAAACGGGCCACTAGATTGTCCTAGAAGGGTAAAACCTATTTCAACAATATGACGATGGCAACGCTCAACACTGCCATTTTGGTCATGTGTCTGAGGACAAATTAACCGGTGATGAATACCAATAGTTTGAAAGAAACTGTTTAACTTGTGATATTCACCACCCCAATCAGTTTGAACAAATTTAATTTTACGGGAAAACTGAGGCTCAACAAGCAATTAGAAATGTTGAAATATAGAAAACACATCTGATTTGGCAACAAGAGGATAATATCAGACATATTTTGTATGCACATCGATAAAGATAACAAAGTAATGAAAACCATCAGATGAAAACATAGGAGAAGGTCCCAAACATCACTAAATATTAAATCAAGTGGAGCAGAAGTTTTATGACCCGTAGGTCGTAAAGACAAACGCGAACACTTGCCAAGTGGACAAGCTTGACATTGAACAAGAGAGCGCCTAGAAGTACACTTTATTTTATTTTTGGAAACTAACAAATTAAAAATACAGGAAGTAGGGTGACCTAATCGACGGCGCCATATATCAGTAGTCGCAGAGACGTAAGGAGACCAATATGCTTTAGGAATGGCGGTGGCAGAAGACTCAGAAAGAATGTAGAGACCTTCATTGCTCTGACCAAGAAGGAGTATCGCTTTGGTGGTGAGATCCTTTGCATAAAACACAGAGGCATGAAATTCAAAATAAACATTATTATCACAATAAAATTTTTGAACAGATAGCAATGGTTTGGTAATATGACGAACATGAAGAACGTTAGATAAAGTAAAGGTGTGTTTAGGGGAATGTAATGTGGCATGCTCAATATGGTATATGGGAAGATCCTTACCGTCACCAACATGCAAGTGATCATTACCAAGAGAAGGATCAGAATCGGTCAGAGCTGCAAGATCAGGAGTAACATGCTGGTTCACACTAGTATCCGGGAACCAATTTCCTGCAGAAACAGAACCAACAGTAAGATGAGCAGAGGGTTGGTGGATGCTACTGTGAAACTAAGCACATTGAGGGGGAGGTGTGGCTGAAGGAGAAACAAAGCTAACACTTGACAGTCTGCTCAAAATGTTAGTGAGAAGGCCATTGCCCAGAACTAGCAGACCGTCTGGTCAGCTGCTAGTTACTCTGCTTCCAGTCTGCAGGGGTAGGAGAATGAACACCACGAAAATCAGACCTGTGCTGGCTACTATACCGACTGTTGTTGGGGCGTCAGGAGCCGCGTGACCGGCGTTTGTTATGGTTGAAATCAGACTGGTGTTGATGCTGGATAAGGTGAGCAGAGGGCAGCATAGAAGGTGTGGGTAGCAGAAGCGGATTTGCAATCATGGCTAGAAGAGAAGACTTGTGTAGAAACTCATGAGTAGGAGTGATGCAACCATATTATTCGATAGTTTCACCCACATTTAACTAGTTTTTTGCCTATGTTTTATATATAAAATGTCTTGATATTCTTTGTTTTATGTTTTGAAGGCACTTTTGGATGAAAGATGTAAATAGGAGTAAATTGGAGATAATTGGCAGATTTGACCTTTAGTCGATGTTTTGTGCAGAGCGTGAGCTCTAGAGGTTAAAATGAAGTGATTCCAGTGGTATTAAAAAGCTAACATCCATACCTTTCTGGACATCTAAGTCAAGAAAATAAAATAAGGAAGAGCATGGAAATCGCAGCCTTCAAAGTCAAATCTCGCAATCTGCCAGTGTTGACCTTCAGCCATTCCGACTTGAATATCTGAAGCTATAGAAGTCCAATTGATTCAAACTCAATTGTTTTGGATTCATAAATCAAAGACCTATAAACACTCTAAATTTTAGTGAGGGAGATATGATTTTTTAAAGATGACAACTGAATTCTGCCAGCAAACAGGTTTCGTGAAGAAACGAGTCCAAATTACGTTCCAAAACATCTAAACCAATATCCAATTTTTTATTTCAGCAATTTAGCTCCTCTAAGTCAAAGCTTGAAGATTTCATGCAAGGCTATTTCTTCTTTTTTAGAAAAATAGTTATTGAAGTACTTAAATGTAAACAGTCTACTTAAGAGAGGACTATTTTGTAAAATAAAGACTAGGGTTTCCTGGGATATAAAAAGAATGAGAGAAGAGAAGGGGGGAGCCAGCCAAGAAGAGAAAAACGCCCCTTTTCTCTAAGAAACCCTAAATCATGCATTCTTCCTTCCTTTTGATTAGTTTTTCAACAAACATGCAAGGCTAAACACTTTTTCTTGGTTGTAAGGACACGGAAACCTTCGAATTTCAAGAACTGTGAGATTTATTTTACCTTTTCTTTTTAGTTTATATGATGAATATGTTTGTTCTTCTATGCTTATTTGTTCTATGATTATTTATTTTAATTGCTAGAGTGGACTCTAAGTTATTATTATAGACAATCTATTGCTAAGTTTGATATCAAAACCGGAGTTGTGGTATATGAACTTGTGAAGCAACCAAGTTTAATAATTGTGGCGAATCTACGTTATTAATCTTAAGGAGAACATTCAATCAAATCAAACATAGACTGCGAACAGTTATGTTTTCTTGATGAATCAACTTATCTAGTTCTTAGGGCTGCCATTGAATTAAATTACTAGTGCAGACACTATGGTTGTTTTGATGGTTAGGGTTAGTTATACGGCGGATCCGTTAATTAACCAATGTTTGATGGTTAGGGTTAAAGATAAATATTCAGAATATAAATTGATGTTTCGTTTCTATGATCAGTTCTGATTTCTATAGGTGGATATGTGCTTGCAACCAAGGTTTGTTCTCTTGATAATTTTCTAATTTTATTAAATTTTGTTTGATAGTTTTCTGTTTTCTTTTGCTTTAGTCTAGATAATGTCCAACCCCCCCCCAAAATTGCATATCATCTAGCATAAAAATCTGACTTGAATCTTCCTCGTGGGATCGACCCCTTGCTTGCTCTATACTATCTTGTGTGTTGTGTTTAAAGCTAGGGTAATTAATTTGTGCGACCGCGACATCGTAATAAGGAGATGGCTGTGAAGATCAGCGTATGACAACAGTTCTGCCTTGGTTACGAGACTAGTGACCAAGTCTTTAAAATCACCGCGAAGACCATGAAATATATAGAGGTTGAAGTCTTCAAGAGAAAGAGGTCAGATAGCAGCAGTCAATTCATCAAATAATGACTTGGCATGTTGCATGTATATAGTAACTGAAGCATCTCATTGCCGAAGATCTTGAAAGGATCTATAGAGTTGCATAATGCGGGAATTCGATAGAGAAGCAAACGATTTCTCAAGAGTGCGCCAAACACAAGAAGAAGTTTGACAATTTACCACAAGATGCAGAACGTCCATGGAGAGAGAGGAGAATAGTGCGCTTAAAATAAGCTGATCCTATTGCTTCTAACGAAGAAAAGTGGGGTTGATTGTCAAATAAGAACCATCAGAACTGTCAGAAACCTGAGAGGGAGGACACGGCACTGAGCCATCGATAAAGTGGAAAACACCTTGTCCAATAAGATATGGCTTCATCTACATTCGCCAATAGAGATAGTTGGTGGTTTTAAGCTTTAATGAGACCACTTGATGAGTGTTGGACAACACAATGTTAGAAAAAAGTGTTGTCCCCATAATATGGAGAGGGACGGCAAAAGCATGAGAGCAGGAACCGGGGGTCTGCGCTCCAGGTTGGGGCTTCAGCTATTTGGAGAAAGAACCAGCGGCAGTAGCTTCTGAGTGGCTGGTCGGTTGAGCTGTATCGCCGGTTTGGTGGGGGAAGAAGGCGGCGACAACTACAGATTCCATTTGGGAGAGGGAGATAAAAGGTCGGCTGCAGGTGGGGAGTATATGTAGGGAAATATACAATAGTAATGGTAAAGATTACCACACAAGAGTATGACTACAATATTTTCTATATACAATATTTCCTATATAGGTACATTCTATAATAAGGGTAAAAGAAATAAAGTAATCAAACTAAATTAAATAAACCATAACTTATTAAGAGAAATGTTTTGATATCAAATAAACATCCACCTTTAAAATTCAAAACTAATAATTAAAACAATACGTCATTTTATATTCGTAATATTTATCTTTTCTTAATATTAGTCAGTTAACTAATTTACAGTATAACTAAACCTAACCATTAAACAACTATAGTGTCTGCACTAGAAATTTAATTCAATGACAATCTTAAGAACTAGATAGGTTGATAATCTAGACAACATAATAAATTGGCAAAGCTTATTAACACAAAAGGATAAATCAAGACTTGTTAGGGGGCATATTGAAGAGATCCAACAGTCATTCTATATAATGTAGTATCAGCCATCGGTTCACCATCAGGGAGATTAAGGATGGTGTTGGAAGCCATTGGAGTGCCTGCTGGTTTGGCCTTGTCTATCATAATCTTGTGCAGCAACTCAAAAAGATAGTCCTATTGTGAAAGAATAATTGAATTAATTGTTCTCTTGACTTCAAGTCCAAGAAAATAGTGAAGATCCTGTAAGTCAACAAGTTCGAACTCCTTGGAAAGTTACGTTATAAGATGATCAACAGCACTAGGATTGGTTTCCGTCACAACTATATCATCCACGTACACGGCAATATAAAAAACATCACCACCAGGCTTATGAATAAATGTAACCTCGAGGGGTGTAGCTCAACTGATTAGACTCTAAGTTGCTTCCTAGAAGTCATCAATTCGAGTCCCACAAACTTCAAGGCCACTGAAGGCTTACATAGTCGTTAACTTTAGGGCTCGTGGGTTAGTCGAGGTGTGCACAAGCTGGCTTGGACACCCACATTAATAAAATAAATAAATAAAGAGTGTAAGAGCCACGAAATTGGATGCTGGTCGATTCTTCAAATTCACAATTTATTTAAATTCATTTTCCATGTTTTATGGTGAAGAATTATTGTTCTTTATACTTCACAGGTGTATGTTTATTTTGTTTGTAAAAAATACCCTTTGTATTGTTGAATTTCTTAAACAAAGAAATGTTAACCTCTTCATATTTGCATTAAAATCGATTGTTCATATTAACTAAGTATGAGATGAAAAATAACATTATTTTTCTAAAATCATTTGATCTTGTTTTAAAATATATCTAAAATTTCAAATGTTTTGAGCCAATCAATTTAATTTAAAAACTACTTATTCTTTAGTTTTCAGACGTATTGTTTAGGTTTCTTAAATTGTACCTAATTTTTAATCTTTTATATAAAAAAAGAGATTTTTCTAAAAAGTTTCAATCAAGAATACTAAACACTACCTCCTTAAAATGGCAACTTTACATTCCACTACAAAATCAATCTTTCTAGTTCGCTAAAACAACTTCATTAATGCCTTGTTTGTTTCCAGGAAAATGAATTCCTGGAAACCATTTTCCCATGTTTGGTGAACATAAAGAAAACTGGTCAAAGGAAACTCAATTCTGGTCAAAGGAAAACAAGAGGCTTTATGATAGGAAAGTGTTTTCCTTTCCTTATTCTAAGGAAAACACTTTTCTTTTCATTATTAACAAAACATGCACTGTAAAATCCCTAAACTCTCTTTCTCTCCCAAATAATTTACGCAGATCAATTGGAAGCATCTCTCAGCTTTCTTCTAGGTAATTTTTTTTCCTCAAATGTCTATTTTTGTTTTCATCTTTTTCATTTTTTTTATTATATTAATGGCACAAATCTTGTGATATATTTGCTACGTTCTTGTTCCTTGTTTATCTTGTTACTTTTACTGCAACTCATGCTCCCATGCTCTGTGTAAACCCAAACCCCTGGGAAGGCAACCCATTCAACCACAACAACCCAAACCCCTGGGAAAAATCAACCACAACAAACCCAATTTTTTTCCCAGAAACCAAACATAGACCCATACACAGAAAACCAAACCATTCCTTTGTTTCACCATTGTTGCTATCACAACAAACTCAAAGAAACCCATTTTTTCATTAAACCGAAAGCGCCTTTCGGCCCCGTTTCCTTCCTTGCCGATCCACCTCTTCGTCAGGCAACCCATACACAAAAAACCAAAACCCCTGCATTTTTCATAGAAACCAAACACAGCAAACCCATACACAGCAACCCATACCCAGCAACTCATACCTAGCAAACCCAAACCTATTTTTCCCATACTATGCTTTTTTCACAGAAATCAGGTATGCTGTGTTTTTTTCACATAAACCAAACAAAACATTTTGTTTGGTTTCTGTGAACAAAACACAGCAAACTCATGCTCTGTTTCTCCTTTTGTTTAATCGAAAACATATGCTTTCAATTCCCCTCCATCTCTTCATCTTCATCTCCTTTTCTTCAATTGCTTCTCTTCTAGTAGAACCCGAACCACCCGATGTGATTTTCCTTCTCTGTTGATGAGTTGATGATATGCGTTTCCTGTGCTTTCTAGGCATGATGTGTGTGCATTAATGATGATGATGATACACAGTGATGTGTGCGTTGATGATGCTGATGATGAAAGGGGAATTGGTTTGGGTAAATCTTGACTGTGAAATATTATACCCGTTCATGTTAGGTAGAAATATTAGACAGCGGTTAAGCCAGGTGAAGATGTGGGTTCCAAGCTTGATAAGTGAAGAGTATATGGTTAGGACAGTAATCAACGGTTGATGATGTTGCACAGTAGTGAAAGGGGAATTGGTTTGGGTAGAAATATTAGACAGTGAAATATTATGTGCATTGATGTTGGGTAGAAATATTACACAGTTATAAAAAACTGAAATGATTTGGGTAGAAAACTTAAGTCCGTTAAATATTTATATACAGAATTCATTAATAAATTATTGTATTGGTTGTTTTGGGATACAGAATTCATTATATAATTATTTCCTTTTAAGGTATTGTTTGTGTTAGGAATCATCTTCTTTAAGCATAATTTATTATATTGATTATGTAAGTATTTTTATGCTTTTTTAATGTTTATTTCCCTAAATTTTTAGGTTTTGTTAGCAAAAAACTTCACTTTTTTGTTATCGATAGTAAGATTATTCATGCAGCATGTATGGGAGCAACTGTAACTGTGATAGCTACAGGGGTAACTATTATTGAACAAGAAAGAAATAGAAATTATATACCAAGAGAACCACGTATAAATATAATTGCTCAACGAGAATTCTATATGGATAGCATTTTGAATCGAGGTGATAGACATTGCGTTGAACAAATTCGTATGAAACCAGTTGTCTTATATAAATTGTGTGATGTTCTCACAAGTCATGACCTATTACGATCAACTCAAAATATGTCTATTAGGGAGCAAGTAATTGTGTTCTTACAAATTGTAGGCCAAAATCAAAGATTTCATTTTATTAGTGGTATATACTATAGGTCTGTTGAAACTATCCATCGTTACTTTAGAATTGTTTTAAAAGCAGTTCTTAAGTTACACAAACACCTAATTAAAGACCTAGATGATACAGTTCCCGCAGAGATATTGAATAATCGAAGATTCTATCCTTATTTTAAGGTATGAGAACAATACCAATATTTTTATACATTAATTAATTACATCTAGAAGAAAAGGTTATAAATTATTTTTTCATATTTATATAGGATTGTGTGGGAGCAATTGATGGTATCTATGTTCCTGCAAATGTTCTTGTTGAGATTCAAGAAAAGTTTCGAGGTCAAAAAGTAGGAACAACACAAAATGTTTTAGCAGCTATAACTTTTGATTTGAAGTTCATATATGTTTTAGCTGGCTTGGAAGGAAGTGCACATGATTCACGGGTTTTAGGTGATGCATTATTAAGACCTAGTGGTCTAAAAATTCCAGAAGGTATATAATAAAGTATTTATTATATGCAATAAACATATAAAATGTTTAATTAGCTAAAGATAGTTATAGGTTTTTTTTTTCTAATTTGTAGGGAAATATTATCTTGGTGATGCTGGTTACGGTATTCGAAAAGGAATCATTTCTTCTTTTCATGGAGTTCGATATCACTTGAACGAGTTTACATAACATTCACTATAAAATGAAAAAGAGCTATTTAATCTTTGACACTCTTCTTTGAGAACTGCTATTGAGCGAGAATTTGGTATTTTGAAGAGTCGTTTTAGATCAATTGATGGAAATCTTTTTGGCCTTATGAAACACAAGTAGATGTTGAGCTTGCATGTTATATTATTCATAATCACATTATGGAAGTTGATCCAAATGTCTTTCTTATGGAAGAAATATGTTCGGAAAGTGAACCAATTAGACAAACAATCAACTTAAGTCAACGGGAAGAGAGAGAAGAGAATAGAGAGTGGATAACAAAAAAAATGATTGCATCAACCATGTGGAATGATTATAACACTCAAAGAAACTAGTAATTGAGTGTTAATTATATGTGTTTGTTTTTATTATGTCTTGCTTGAGTTTGTATTATCTTTGTTATGTATTTGGATTGTTTGTTAACTTTATTATAATTTCTTATGTATTTTATGTATTCGCTTTTAAATATTAATTGTAGTTTTTATATTTAATTTATTAAATCTAAATATTATATGATTATATTTTGTATAAATTTGTAACCTTTTTTTTTTGTAGAAATGAGTACCACACAGAATGAAAAATGCAAGGGCAAGCACTTTACATGGTCTAAGCCTATGTCTCACATGCTACTTGAGATATTAGCTGAGGAGGCACTTAAAGGAAACAAACCTTCTTCCACCTTTAGAGTAGAATCTTTTGTTAAGGTGGCTACAGAAATTAGTCAAAAGTTCAACGTTCAATGCGAGCCTAAGCATGTTGACAATCATCTCAAAACTGTGAAAAAAGAATGGGGAATAATAACCAAGCTTAAAAATAAAAGTGGCTTTGGTTGGGATGATTGTTTGAAGATGATTACAGTTTCGAAAGATATTTATGATGAAGAAGTGAAGGTATGATCAATATTATACTCTTCGTAATTTTTATATTTACTTTTGTTTCCAAAATGTTATACAAGGAACTAAAAAATCTCATATTCTCAACTTTATGAACAGGCACATCCCAATCATGACAAGTATCTCAACAAAAAACTTGATATGTATAAGGCAATGACAATTGTTGTTGGAAAAGATATGGCAACCGGAAATTATGCCAAATCATATTATACTCTTCATAATTTTTATATTTACTTTTGTTTTCAAAATGTTATACAAGGAACTAAAAAATCTCATATTCTCAACTTTATGAACAAGCACATCCCAATCATGACAAGTATCTCAACAAAAAACTTGATATGTATAAGGCAATGACAATTGTTGTTGGAAAAGATATGGCAACCAGAAATTATGCAAAATCATATGTTGATGTCAACTTGGAAGAGAACACTAAAGAGCAATCAATTTCAATTGAAAATGAAGGGGAATATGAAGAAACTTCAAAAGGAAAAGGGACATCTTCCTCTAGTGCACAAAAGAAGCAACATAGGAAGAGAAATCGCATGTATGAAGATGATAGTGTTAAAAAGTTGTCTAAAAATATTGGAGATATAGCATTTGCAATCCAAAGCCTTAGCAAAAATCAACTTGATGTTAATGAGTTATATACAGAAGTGATGAAAATTGAAGGCTTTGATGAGATCACTCTTGGGGATGCATTTGATCACTTGGTCTAACATGAAATGTTGGCAAAAGCATTTATGGTAAAAAATGCTAATTTGAAAAAAATTTGAGTTCAGGATTTTGTGAACCAATGCAGCTACATGCCTAATTGCTAAGATGATTTCACTATGATAAAGTTTGTTATTTGACAAGTATATTTACTTGTTTAATTCGGTCTTGCATATTAATGTTTGTTAATTTGAACTAATATGTATGAGTATTATATTAAAACTTAATATTTATGCATGACTATATTTGATGTTAGATATTTATATTTATTTCTTAATGCTTCTTTGATATATATTAAAGTGATATTACAGGGATAATTGACTATACCCGTTAAAAAAAAAGCAATTTTTATCCAAAAAATCTATCAAAATATTTTTGTATTTATTTATCTTTTAAAAAAATCTTCAAACCAAAAAACCCAAATATCTAACTCTTGGTTAAAAACATCTTAATACCATAAACTAATTTGGCTTTCTTCATATGAGAAAAAAACATATTTTAAGCTTTTAAATTTGAAAAAAAAAATTAATAGGTTTTATTTATGAAAAATTTCACAAGGTTATATCTCTATAATATTATATGATATATATAGTTATATTTTATAAAATAAGCTATATATGAATATAAGATATAATAAAAAAATTCATCATTATACTTTTTAGATTTTATTCTTTTATCGTAAGTGATTAAATATTTATATTTAATATTTTTTATATATTAGATAAATTTGAAAAAAAATTAATTCATTAATAAATTATTTTCCAGTTCATTTTCCATAACATAATCAAACACTGGAAAATGTTTTCCAGTTCATTTTCCATTACACTACCAAACATCGGAAAATATTTTCCCGGAATTCACTTTTCAAAAGGAAACTACTTTTCTGCAAACAAACGGGGTCTAAATGTTTTACTTTAAATGGTTTAATATGAATGCTACTTCAAAAAAAAAAAAGGGAATGACATGGCCTATTTTATAAAAAGATACCTTAGGGTGAAAAGATTTTTACTTTTCCCTACTTATTGAAAAAAAAAGAATTTGTTTTCAAGACAATCATGTAAATTTACTTTGCCCTGTCACAACTTCATTAAATTCATTAAATGATTTGTTTTAAATGATCTCATATGAATTCTACTTAAAGTTAAAAAAAATAACTTGGCCCATTTTATAAAAGGATACCTTAGGTTGAGGAAGATTTTTACTTTGCCTTCGCTATTGAAAAAAAAAAACTTTGTTTTTAAGATAATCATGTAAATTTACTTTGCCCTATTACAAGTTCATTAAATACTTTAATTTAAATGGTCTAATATGAATGTTACTTAAATTTTTTTTTTTTTAAGGAATGACTTGGCCTATTTTATAAAAGGATACCTTAGGGTGAGGAAGATTTTTACTTTGCCTAGTTATTGAAAAAATAAATAAAAGAATTTGTTTTCAAGACAATCATGTAAATTTAAATGTTTGGAAAAAGAATATCCCATTATAGTCGAGTCTTGCTCTTGTAAATTACACACTACAACATTTAACACTTTTACCTATGGAATTTTTCCGTCGGTGTAAGACACATATTCCGTTGGTAATTAATTTACCAACAAAATCATTGATGAAAATGCTCTGTCAGTGCATCTTTCATCGGTAATTTTTTATCCATCGATAAATTCGTTGGTAATAAAAAAATATTATTACCGACGGATTTATTGATGGAACAAACGTGTAAAAAAAAATTATCCGCTTCATTCCATTGGTATATCCCTCGAAAAATACCATCGGTAATTCCGTTGGTAATTATTTAAAAATATTTTTAAAAAATCCATTTTAAAAAATTATAAAATAATTAAATTAACATAAATCAACACTCTATAATATATTCTCAAAATGATTGGAAAAAAAAAGAAGAAGAAAATCAACTCAAACAAATTTGCAACAAATAAATAAAATGAAAAAATAAATTCAACTAAAAAATTTCATATGAAAAAAATGAAGTTGCGATTGCTAAAAATTTAAAAATCCTATAAATAAATCAACTAAAAATTTATCTCATATGAAAAAAAAAATTCTTACAACAACATTCATATAATTATTAAGAACAAAAAAATTAAAAATAAAATAAAAAACAAATATAGTGAAAACAAATCATGAAAAAAAAAAGAAAAATCTTACCTTAATGTAGTTGTAAGTGAAGTTAAGGAAAAAAAATCTTTTTCGTAAAACATATTAATTAAAAAAAAATAAGAGGATAAAAGAAGAAAGAAGAAGAAGATATACCCAAGTATGAAGGAGAATAGAAGGAGATGAGGAGAGGAGAAGAGAAATAAATAAATATTGATGTTTTTTACATATAGGGAAAAAGAAGTAGAAAAAGAAGAAGAAGAATAAGAAATGAGTTTGTCTCTTGTGAAATAAGGGGATTCAGACTTTTTATTTGGGTGCGTTAGCAATGGTTTTACCGACGGATAATTAAATATTAATATTTTTTAATTATTTCATCCGTAATTCCTTCTGTAATATTTAATTTAAATTTTTAATTTCATAAAAAGTTTTCAGAAACCGCCAACAATCACCGATAATTTTTCAATCCGTCGGTGATTCCGTCTATAATATTTAAATGAAAATTTTAAATTAATTGAATTTTTTTATAAAACTGTCAAATAACACCGACAACTTTTCAATCTGTCAGTGATTTTGTTTGTAAAGAACAACAATTAACAGTGCAATTGGAAAGTAAACAGTTCTGGAGCTCTTTGGAAAATACCGACGGAATTTTTCATCGATGACTCCCTTTGTAATTGACATGATGAACAGTGTTCACAGTTTACCAACGATTTTACCGACGGAATTTTCTGTCGGTAATTCGGTTGTTAAAAATGACATGTCATCATTTTTTTGCTTTGTTTTATTTTTTTTCCCACTGTAATTCCCTCGGTATATACCAATGGAATATTTCCGTCGGTAAAATCCCTCAAAAATATGCTGACAAAAATATTCTCTCGGTATTTCCATTTGTATTTATCGATTTTCTGGTAGTGACACTAGATAACTCGACAACATGCAATACTATTTTGGTACACATTTTCATATTCAAGTATGGCTTAGAGACCATTACTATTTATGAATTGGTCATAATTAATTGCCTTTACTAAATTAGTAAAGAGATCTATGTAACTACAAAATTAATACCAGTTGTTTGTAGGATTTAGTAAAAGGTGAAGTGGAATTTATAAGACTTATAAAAAGAGAAAGAAGAGAAAAACCTCATTTATAAAAGATCATATAACCTTTATTTGTTTTGGAGAATATGTACAATTCTTCCTGAACCTCACTAGTGTAAGCGACATAATTATATTTCTATTGGAATTAACTAAGGCAAGGTACGAAAAAGATTGAAAACCTTATCCCAAAGGACAAATCATATTCTTATGATCCTTATAACCCACACCTAGTGGTTAAGCAATTAGGATTCCTCTAAGGAATTCTCTTTTTCATACTACATGGAGTGGATAAAGGTGGTCCAAATAGACTAGTATTTGATATTATGGACCACGTGAGGGAAGTTTACCACCTTAGAATTGTTATACATTGTTTTCTAAAAGATATAATAGCAAAGTTCTATTTTGATGATCAACCTCTCAAGAAAAGGAGCGAGATAAGAATTATAACTAACCTTCTAACTACATCGAGTAAAAGGTATACCCTTAAAGGCTTTGATAGTAACATTTATTTCAAACTTATTTTTTTATAGTTTGTTGTTTTTTTACATTCTCGTAACTTTTCTATATACAGTCTCACGACATAAGATTGATCCTACTCTTAGTGTTTATTACATAAACTAGTGACTCTATCCCTTCTAGAAATTATACCCTCTATTATTGCTATTTAAAGCCATAATGTCTCACTCACCCAAGCTATTAAAGTTCCTCTCTTATTTACTTGTGAAGTGCCATCAACTTGAATTACTTTTACCTAGCAATGTGATCCTGTCAAAGTACCAGAAAAAACTTAGCATGTTTTCAAGTTTTAATATAAGCTCAACCTTGGTGATGGAACCTCACAAGGTACCCTATTTCCAAGTTAAAGGTGTGTCTTAAACTTTGAAAGTTGTTTTTGTAGAAGCATGAGTATTAATTACAACTTGGTTATTCATTCTTTAAAGGAAAAGGCACACCAAGAGTACTATTATATTCCCCTTAAAAGCTATACCTTCTAACAAAGAAATGGATGATCAAATTGAGAATAATCAAGGTGAATGATTAACATTAGTGATTGATCCAAAGGATAATATCTTTAAGAGGCCAATGCATTGATGCTTTTGCATCTCTTGTTGAAGAGGAAAAAAATCATGGTGTTATATTAATTTTCTGTAATGACTCCACAAAATTGGCATATAAGTCCATGTTGTTATTTAACTTTTAATTTCAATATTTCTAATTTAGATGAAAATTTTTCTCTTTGTACCAAAGAAACTTAGATATCCAACTCTTTTAAATCTATGCTCCTCTACTAGTAGACATTTCACATCTTAAAATAAACTTTAAAAAAAAAAAACCAATTGTGAGAGTTATTACTAGTCATTCTTGCCCTAGAGGAAAGTGTTTAAGGTAATCAACCTTTTATTGATGGTTTGAAGTAGTTTATGAAGGACAATCTCCCTAAAGCGCAAAGATTTATTTTGTCAAAGTGTAAATAAAGTCTTGGTACAACTACAAAAGGGTATTGATTCTTTTATTAGTACTAGAGATATTGCAACAAAAGTATTATAGGACTATGAAACTATCTAATAAGGTTTTTAGAGCTTAAAACATAATCATGAGAGGCTATGTATTCAACTATCCAATAGGTTAGCCAATCATTTAAAAATACTTCCTTACTAGTCTAGTCTCAAGAAGCCAAGGTGGCTCATATAAGGGAAAAATTGGATAGGGAGCTTTTCGAGGCTAAGTCTAATCTAGCCTTTAGAGAGATTAAAGTCATTATTCATGTAGAAAAATGAATCTTTTTAAAGGTCTGTCAACACTACCTCCACTCTTTTCAAACAACAAAAGCCATCACAAAAAAAGGTGTTGAATGATCTTAATAAGGCTTATTCACCTAGGAAATCTTATAAAGATATAATCATTAGTTATTTCACAATTGAATAATGTTCATGCACTGATCTTTTATGAAATATAACCATAATTTATTCTTTATCTTATTTGAAAAATAATTTTTTTATATTAAATGATTTTTTAACAATTTGAATTCATGATTTGAAGAGAAACTCTTGATTATGACCAATATGGCTTCTTATAGTCCTAAGCATCTAAATAATATTCTCATGAGGCATAACATTGCTTAATAATAGGTTATGGTATGGAATAAAAATTTTATGGAGCCAATTAACTTCTGGTTGTTTCTGTACTTGAGGAGTATGTAGAGTGTTACAAGTTATCATGTTTAGATTGGGTTGTGATTATTGCTACATCCAATACACTAAAAAATATCATATTGTGGAAGGTATAAACATTCTAAACATCCTTACTAAAATGCTTATTATTGTAGATTTTCCTGGAATTTGTCCCTTAAATGTGTATATGTTGGGTTTCCTAAAACTCTTAGATGCAACAAAAATAGTAATTTAAATTTTTTTAAAGTCCCAATGATATAGTTAGACAATAATTTAATTTTTTAGAGTTCGAATAATCCAATTAGATAATCTAGGATCATTTATGGTTTGAGCAAAAATTACTTTAAGATCAGATCTTCTTTCTCAGGTTTGATATATCAACTTCTTCAAGGCTAGCATATCGCATGTCATAAGTTATTGAAGTGTTTGGCCTCTAATAATAATTCATATGAACCATCAATAAAAAAAACATCCTAAAACCTTTTTAGAAATGAAAGATCTATGTGCCTTAAGTGCTAGCGTTTTCTTTTCTCTACTCTGAATGTTAGTATAGATGTAGTGTGTATAATACATTATACATACGAAACATTAGACACAACATTCTATTCTTAGGAAAAACTTAATAACCATGGAAAAATATCACTTTGCCCCTTAAATAATATCATATATATTATTTCAAGATCATTTTTAAAATTTATTCAACTAAGTCCCTACTTGATTTTTCTAGGTTTAGAATTATAATCCCTTGTATCAATTACATTTTAGTCCTCAAACTCTAAAACTTAATTCATAATCAAGCCACACTTGATTAATTATTCCAATTTTATTTTTGATTAATAGTGTTTAATATGTGCCACTTATTAGGATTCTAATAAGTTAGCCCACATAAAAATCATAATCTTAAATAAACTAGGTTTAAATAAATTCAATAATTTATTTATTAATTCAACAATTAATTGATCTATATTTATAGATCAAGTGCACCGTTTAGCAACGTGTTATGATCTCCTAAATCTTAGAAAAGCCATGTGTGATTTGACTTAATTTTTTAATGAGTCATTTTTTAGAATAATTATTATCTTTTCATCAAGAATGTCATGATCTCCTAAATGTTAGGAAAGTCATGTGTAATTTGACTTAACTTTTTAATGAGTAATTTTTTAGAATAATTATTTTCTTTTCATCAAGAATGTTTTAATTTAAATACTATAGCATGAAATGTGTTTGCCCTATAAAATTATATATATTTTCAACATTATAGTCATTGATAATTTGAATAAGAATTAAAACTCTTTTCAAATCTAATTCTACTTGGCACAAAAATTTCACAATCAATAATATTTGAGAACATGTGGAATATTTTTTATAATTCACCTAGGATGTTAAATCCTTTCTTAATCTCTCAAATACCTTTATATAGTTCATGTTATACATAATATTTGCTCATTTATCACCCTTGATTAGGACAATAAATAGTCAAGATTAAAGTATAACATTCATTATATAATATAACTTAGTGATATTAAGTCTAAGGATCACTTCTTGAGCATTTTCATAGAAACATGTAATCTTTCCATATGAAATCCCAATGCAAGCTAATTCAATGTATATTTCATGATATGCACCTATATATTAGTTTCAAGTATTTCTAATGTCTCAGTTTATGAGAACAATTTTTTTCTTTTATAAAAAAATAACATAATATATACAAGTCTCAACAACTCCAATTAATATCCAGTTTTAATATAGTACCGACAAGGAACATTTATGAATAATATTTTGATAGAATATGAATATCATAATTATAACAATTTTATAATTTTATTTGCAAAGCATTTTTATCTAAATAACTTTATCTTTCCTCTCTATATATTAATCAAATATTAGATTCATTCACATAAATAAATTCAATATCACATGTAAGCAATTAATTGGCTACAGAGCATATACACTAATAATACATTCATATTTTACTAGGCCTATTATGATTAAGCTTGTATTATATCATATTTAAGTGATTAGATATGGCTTACATAGTTTAGTTGACCGCCATTATGTTTTTGTGATAGGTTATGCTACTTGTGCTCTTCATCTCCATCTAAAAAGCTCTTATATTAATATTAAAGATATTTATGCATTGAGAGTAAACTGCTCATTTAGGAACAATCATGGTTGGTTGGCTAAAATTTACTATAGATGGTTCATCATAAAACGTTGTATAATCCATACAATATATACATGTATAATTGTGTATGAAGTGATGATGCATAAACATGTTTGTTCATAGTTGGTGGTGAGGACCCTATTAAAACTGATGAGAATGTAAAAGATTGTTTGAGGGCACTAGCGTTGTTTTTAAATATAATTTTGTGTTGTAGTTGTGAGTTAGACATTGAATACCTATCTCTAGACATGTCTTCCAATAGTTGATCTATCAAAATCTAGGAAGATGGTGGATTTTTAGGCTAATCTTTCTCTATTTTTTGTACTAACTATTTGTCCAATACAATAAAAATGAGTTTACCTTTTTTTTAGCATGTTTTAATGACTTTTGAAACATATTTAAAATCATTTTCTGATTGGCATACTAATTTATTATGTTGCTAATTAAATATTTTTAGAATTGAACCTGTAATAGGACAATAACTACCTCTAATTAAAAGAAATGGGGATTTTAGATCTTGGACCATTAGTAAAGGCTATCTATTCTAAAATACCATTATGAAATAAAACACATAAGACTTAAGGGAGAAAAGCTTGCAATTATCTTAGTTGTAGACAATAAATAAAGCAATAAAGAAAGGAAATTAATAAATAAATCTAAAGAAATAAAACCCTTTAGGAAAAGATAGAATATACATTGTAGAAATTTGAATATGTTGGGCTGACCTTAGTTTATAATAGCATTTGATTCTATTTATAATGTTACAGATTTGAATCCTACTTATATAAGTAATTCTAATCTCATGCATATGCTGGTATCAGATAAAA
>Ga0325403_1001212_pt1 | contig 21037 bp, 10 predicted proteins | sample PopdelMetagenome_19_FD_205665 | JGI IMG/M metagenome (GOLD analysis project Ga0325403, IMG submission 205665) | Populus deltoides microbial communities from Bellville, Georgia, United States - Xylem-PdKOR-R4 | ecosystem: Host-associated > Plants > Phyllosphere > Stem > Wood/Secondary xylem... | reverse complement strand
TGATGTCTGTCTGATTTACACTATTTCTGAAATTGCAGAATCCCTCCAAAATGAAGAAAGCTCAAGCAGAGATTGATCAAGTGCTGGGTCAGGGGAGGCTGACTTTCGAGCTGATTAAACAGTTGAAGTGAGTCTCCCTTTATACGTGCTCATGCAAACTTGTTTATATTCACTGGTGGCTGTGTTCCAAAAACCAGGCTGTGCATTTTCCTGTATAGTTTTTAAAAATTAATAGACATTCATATCAAATGAATATACACATAATTTTTTCGCAATACTTTTTCTTCCATGCTTTCAGGTACATTCGACTTATTGTGGTTGAGTCTCTTCGTTTGTATCCTCAGCCACCATTGCTGATTAGACGCTCCCTCAAACCAGATGTTTTGCCAGGTATTTCTCACTGGTAACCATAGGATAAATAGTAGCCAAACTGATTCCTGAAAATTAATATGCAACATTTGAATTAAGCAAGAGACTTAAATTGCACAGGAGGATACAAAGGAGACAAAGACGGTTATGCAATTCCTGCTGGGACTGATATCTTTGTATCGGTAAGTTGAAGCATTTCTATTGCCATCTGTTTTGGTTCCGTTGTCATTAACGCTTTAGAATTCATTGCACTGTGAAACTTCAGTATTTTACTTCCTTCTTCTACTTTAGCACGCTCTATGTAAGTTTACTGGTATGTACTTGTTCGTTTAGGTCTATAATCTCCATAGATCTCCATATTTCTGGGACAATCCTAACGAATTTGAACCAGAAAGATTCTTAGTGACAAGAAATAATGATGGGATTGAAGGATGGAGTGGCTTCGATCCATCTCGAAGCCCAGGAGCTCTATATCCAAATGAGGTCTGCTCACAACTTTTTTCTGGTTTCCGAACATAACATACAACCTTGCCTTTCCTAACATATATTATGGTTGCCATTGTCAGATTATATCAGATTTTGCCTTCTTACCCTTTGGAGGAGGCCCAAGAAAATGCGTTGGGGATCAATTTGCGCTCATGGAATCAACCATAGCTTTGACTTTATTGTTACAGAAATTCGACGTAGAGCTAAGAGGTTCCCCAGAGGAGGTAGAATTGGTAACAGGTGCAACAATCCATACCAAGAATGGACTGTGGTGTAGATTGAAGAAAAGATCTGATGTCCATTAACATGCCATTAGCAACATTATCCCTAGGGGGTGTCCTTGAATAGAAACATGAACCATGGCAGCCGTGGTTGTTTTCACTTGGCTTAAGCCCGGGGTATGAAGAGAGAGCCTCATTTATCCGATATCAAGTGTATAGTTCAAGCTCAATGCTGACAAGCTATGGACTGACATTTTTATGAATGGATTAAAGAAAAATCTTGAATTCCATTTTCAGAAAATAGAGTTATTTTCTACATCTGATCGTAACTAAGATTGTATTTTTTTCTTCTTTGAACATGGTTTTGGGTATTCTTATGGTGTTTGAGATTTAGAGTTGTAGTGGATGGTTATTACTTTAAAATATATTAAAATAATATTTTTTATCTTTAAAAAATTAATTTGAAGCAAAAAAATAAAATAAAATTAAATGTTTTTCAAAAACAAACATTTTTAAAATACAAAAATAAACAAATTTATTAGCTGAACATTATGTAACCTGTGTTTCATATCAAAAGCATATATTTTTTTAATGATTTTTCATCCTAAAACACCTCTCATCTATTTGTATTTTGTAATGAAATATGACCTTAATAGAATCAAAATCTCTCTTATTCTGATTTTTCTTGGAGGCATTTTCTTCGAGTCAGAATCGTAGATCCAAGTATTTTTCCAAGCTCTGATCTCATGTCTTACCGAACCCCAGTATTGGGACGCAAGATCAAACACTTGTAGGGCTTAATTAATAATAATAAAAGTAACATAATTTGAAATATGTGTTCAGTCTAAAATTTCAAAACATATCATTTTTTTCCTTGCAAGGTTGTGTGGAGAAAGCAAAAAATAATTAATGACCAGTTTTCCATAATTTCAACACAAAATAAATAATAAAAAAAACAATTAGGAAAATAAATTAAAAGCAAAACCTTCATGTCATTAAAATATTTTATGTTAAATTATACTCCAAACCCAAAACTTCATGTTCTAGCTTCCAAAATTTGACATTTAAATTTTTTTTAGTTTTCAAAATGATTTTTATTTAAATCTACATCAGCTTTTGCGGAAAAAACAAGTAATTAATTTTGATAAAAATAAATTAATCCGATTAACTTGACAAACCTATAACATCAGTCTTTAGTCATATTTTATAACTACGACTATATCTATGATTATAAAATGATAATAATATGCGATAATGACAGGAAGCAAATGGTAAGATTGAATGGATTGTGGAGCATAAAGTAGATGGAGAGTTGATTGTGATTCAGTAGGATGGGTGTTAAAGCTGCAATATCAATCTTTCCTCTCCGTGGCCATGGGTTCTCTTCGATTACCGTTCATACATCCATGGAAGGACCACCTGTTGGAATTATTTGTTGTCTTGATCAGGTATATATTTTCATGACTTTTGCTTTCAAGATTCTATGATCATGTTTCAGAATCACCCTTTGATCCATAGAAAGTGCCATTCTTCTTTTTGCTTGGCTTCTTCTATGCATCGATATTCTTGATAGTTTCTGTCTTTTTTTTAGCTAGCTATAGAGAAAAAAATGTTTCGTTCATGAAATTAATTGCTTCTGTTTTTTATATTAGATATCTCCTATATAATTATGTTTTAAATATTGATTATGTAAAGGCTAAAATAATATATTTTGTAAAATTTACTGCAATGTCAAACATTTGAAATCTTTCTCAATCAAATCCAAATCTCCGAGCTCGAAAGTTTTTCCATCAAGTTTTCTTCGAAACAAAGTAGTTCGTATGGCATGAAAGCTGCATGCACATCAGATAAGAAATATTAACATACTGATAGAGGACTCGATTGAGAAATATGTAGCTTGTTGCCTTGAAGGATGGGATTAGAATTCATGTAAATTGTTTGGACTATATAGAATATTAGGAATAATTTTTTTTTTTTTTATTAGCGTGGGGTATCCGGGCCAGCTTACGCGCACCACGACTATTCCCCACGGCCCACTGAACATCCTGCAAGCCCAGTGAGCAGGTAAGGCACCGCGGAGGTGACAGGCATGCACATAGAGGATCGAACTCGGGACAGGGGCGGAACAAGTCACACGATTGACCACTGAGCTAGACCCTCAAGTGCGAATATTAGGAATAATTTGATATTTGAGGAGGAATAATTTGATATTTGAGGACGAACAATCAATCTAGGAAGATGTTCTATGTTATTTATTTTACTTTGTCGTAAGTTGGATCAGAAATTTAAATTTTTTATTTTGATACGTAAGTGTTGATTTGTATAGTAATTACAAATATATTTCAACTTCATCCGTTTAAGTTTTGATTTCATTTGGTTTTTATATTGTTACTTCATTAGTAGGATTATTTATTTTTTTTATTTTTCTTCCTTGTATTTAGGTTGAGGTTTAGGCTACAATCTATGTATTTAAACCTCTGCTCTCATGTTTTCTTTTTATATTTTATATGTATATTCTTGATTTCAAAAAAAAAAAAAAAGTAAACAAAGAATCTATTTGAATTTCCTGTCCCAATTCCTTACGAGCCAGTACAGAGCTAGGATTTATCCAACTTTCATCTAAATGGTGTAAACACGTATTCCTCTTCATGAAAAAAAAAGAAAAAGAAAAAAAGAGATAGAGATAGAGATGGGATATATACATTAAAAATACAGTTGATAAATTATTTTGTTTCGAGACTGAGAATAAGCATGTCGATTAAAGATTAAATTGTGGTTTCCTCTAATCTTTAACGTAATTCTATTAGTCAATTCTAAATTTATAATCATAAAAAAAATATCAATTAGATTTCTAGTATTTTAGACGTTTTATTATTATATACTCCTACTATATCCTTAAATTTCTCTTTCAAGTTTCCTTCATTTTATATTACATTAAATATGCATATTAGAAGAAAAATTAAATATATAAAAAAAAACCCGATTGAGAAATGTTTGAAACATTAAAATGATATAAAACAGCTTGCATATTTATCATGGAGTAATAAGTCAGGGAACATTGATGTTTTCTTTGATTTTTTAAAATTCAATCTATCTAAAAAAAAAATTGATTCCCTTTCACCTATAATTATAAAATCTAATCCAAATCAACTTGTTAATTTCTAGTTTTTTTATATAAAAAATATATATCAAAACATTTTACTTTTTTAGCGAGTTGATAATCAGGTTTGATTAGGTTAGATCGTTTTTTTATATTAGCATGAATATCCAGATTAACTTATGTGTACTTCAACTAATCTTATAGATACTAAAGTTAACGACTATAGAAACTTCTAACAGCTTTAAAATTTATAAAATTTAAATTAATAAATTTTTAAAAAATAAATTTAAAATCTAACTAATAACCCCTAAGTAAAATGAATCTTTGTTTTACTGCCTAGAAAATGATATCCCAATTTGAATATTCATAAAATGCCACTTTCCACCGTCGAGCAAAACTTTCAACTTGCGAAGACTCCTCGATAGACCATCTTAATCTTCTATTTTTTTTTACACCCATTTCTCCAATGGCTCATAGGTGACCGACCAATCATCTTCCAACCCAGTTCATACAAAGGCCTTACCTTTCTGTCTTTTCGAGATTCTTTGGTTGTGCTCTCAACTTGTTAGAGTAACGACAGGAAATTCTGTCAACTTCTCCCAGCTTTTTTCTACTCAATTGCTTGCGTGTCCGTTTTCATTTTGAATGGAGAGAGGACTCCCATGGTAGATGATAATGCTTATCATCACAGATGTCATTCATTGAATGGTTCCAAAATCACATAATGGGTCCCATTTCTGTGCCCCCGTTTCCTTCCTTGCCTTTTCAAGATACCGATAGCCTTACCAGACCGACCATGGAATTGGGTTTCGGTGTTCATCAGAGCATCGGGCTTCGAGTCCTGAATTGTGGGCTCCATTTCTCGCATGATTGCTCACACATTTTATCCTTTAATTTTCTTCTAATCAAAATACACTTTTATTAACTTAAAAAAAAAAACATCATTACGAGATGTTTAATGATGTTGGTTCATGCGACAAGCAAACTAGATTCTGCATTATTATTTTGGTTTTGAAACTCATCGAGCTGTGAAAATACTTTGTTATCATAAGACTTTTACATTTAATTAGTGTTATTTAACATAAGATAAAAATGTGTTTCATCAGAAAAATAAATATATAAAATAAATATATTTTTAAAATAGTTTTGAAGTGGATTTTTATAATTTTAAAATATAAAGTCCTCACTAACACTACTTAAAATAAAAAAATCAAGAACAAAAAATTACAAGATAAAACTCCATACAAAACCTTTGAAACTCTTTAAAGAGACAATATTTAACTTAAATTGTATTTGAGATATATATTATTTCAATTTTATTGTATTTCCAAGCATTATTATATCATGGGATTTATTCAAACCAAAATACTTCCATTGATTAATAAATGAATTATAAGACAATTAGTTTGCTTACCTTTAGCCATTAGGGGTTTGAATTATACTCTTTTTAATTAGAAGGCTGTGAGGCAAAGATTGAGGACATTTGCCGAAAAACAATTTATGCTTTGGCGGGCGGTCGGTGAAGGCAATACTTTTAGATTTGGGTCACACAGGTAGCCTACCCTATCATAAATTATTAATAGAAAATAAATAATGAATTATATGAAAGCTAAATCACTTTAATAATCTAATTTAATGGAAAGTTTTCTTGGGGATCCAAAAGCTAACCTTATCAGTATCTTTCTGGACTCTTATGATCCTAAAAAAAAAATAAAGCATCAAATAAAGCTCACGATCGACATGAACAAAGCCCAACATTTCATGTCAAATATACTACAATATAGTATATAAATATCTTCTTAAGCTACTTCAACACTCCTATAATTGCATGACTTCATCTTTATCTTAGGGCATGAACCGACCCCTTCTTTTTTATATATTATACTATATTTTAAAACGCGTGAGAAAAATATTGTACATTTACTGTGGATATAGACTCATTACACCAAGAACGACAGTGTAGACATAAAGTGTTTGCATTGTGAACAACACTGTAACGTCCATGAAAGGCGTTGTCTTTCAGTATTTTAGTCAACAAGTGTTGTTGCGTTCCCGGGTCCTGCTGCCACCAGAATCCAATGACGTAAGGTCCTGCTGCTATCAGGACCCAACCAATGGTGTTGGGTCCTGCGGGTAGGAGGATCTATCAGACAACATTGGGTCCTGCCCCCAGCAGGACCCAACACTTTAATTTTTTTTCTTTTTTCTTATTTATTTATTTTTCATACGGTAACGAGTAAATAAATTGATAAAACTTCTTTTATATTATATAAAAGTTGGGTGATAATAATTTTTTTCATTTGAAGTTACATTGAATTTTCTTATGAAAACATATTTATTTTTGTGTTTCAAAAATACTAGCACATTAACAATGATGACAAATGTAGTATATGCACATTCTCTCTCGATAAAAAAAAATAAAGAAATAAGGATAAAAAAAAAAGAGGAAAGTTGTATCATGTATTAAAGGATTATGTTATATTTAATGGACATAAAAGAAGAATTAATTTAGTAATATTATTTTTAAAAAATATCTTGGTAATTGTAGTGTGTTATCTTTGATTATTTTAGATTGGACTAAATGATTTATATATTTTAACAAATTTTATTAATATTCAAAAAATAGTTAAATAGTGGCATAAAAATCTTATGTGTCATATTTTTAATACATGTCTCACATATAATCACAATAAACTCTTTAAAATAAAAGTATTAAAAAAATATATAATTTTAATATTATTATATTAAAGTTGATCGAGCTTTAAATAAATTTTTTATTTGCATCATATACTTTATATATTTATATTATATCACATAATGTTTTAACAATAAAATCCATTACCAAACAATTCATAAATATTATAATATAATATTATTTTAGGTAATATTATCAGGATAGGGGATTCGGCTGCGCAGCCAGACCCATGTTTTAGTGGGTCTAGCTCTATTGCGAGACTCAATGATAGTGGGTCCTACTGCGCAGCACGACCCAACAGTTGTGGGCCCTACTCCACCAAGACCCAATAGTGTTGAGTCATGCTGCCACCTGGACCCAATAACATTGGTCATATCTGTTTCATTCAAAATTTGGATCTGTAATTAACCTAGAATAGACCGGTCGCCTCACCAGGTCAACCCAGAACTCGGGTGACCCTGTAAAGATTTTTTATTTTCAAATGTGTTTTTCCTCCTACCCAAAAACCTTTTTTTTTCATATTTTTTAATTGGTTACTAACTTATTTCAAAGTTCATTATATAAATACTAGAAGAATATTTTATTTTTTAAATGTGAAATTTGAAACCTTTTAGTATATATAATATATGTTCACAAGAAAAAAAAAATATGTTTTTTCAATGTGAGATAAAAAAAAAACCTTTTTGATTTAAATACTTCAATTTAGAAGAATAAGATAGTATCTTTTTTAATATGAGATAAAAAAACCTTTTGAAATAATATTTTAAACTTAATTATTTACAACATATATAACTTATATCTACATGGATTGTTTCTTAATTTTTTTATATGAAATAATAAAATATCAAGCATTTAAAAAAAAACAATTTGGGTGACCCGGAGCCTTGACCAGGTCTGTTTCATTCAAAATTTAAACCTGTAATTGGCCCGGAGTAAACTGATCGACTTGCCGACCCACCCAGAACTTGAGTGACCTGACAAAAACCCGGTAGAGTTTTTTTTTTTCAAATGTGTTTTTTCTCCTACCTAGACACCCTCTTTTTTATATTTTTTAGTTGATTACTAACTCATTTTAAAATTCACTATATAAATACTTGAATAATGTTTTATTTTTTTAATGTGGGATTTGAAGCCTTTTAGTATATATACTTTATGTTCACAAGGTAAAAGTTATGTTTTTTTAATGTGGGATAAAAACCTTTTTTGGTTTAAATACTTTAACTTAGAAGAATAAGATAATATCTTTTCAATGTAGGATAAAAAACCTTTTCAAATAATGCTTTAAACTTAATTGTTTACAACATGTATAACATATATTCACATTGATTATTTTTTTATTTTTTTCATATAAAATATTAAAACGTCAAATATTATTTTTTAATTTTTTCAAGTTGATCCGAGTCAACCCGTGTAACCCAAGACCCGGCTCCTTGACCAGGTCAACCCCCAGACCGGGTTTGATAACTATGGTTGTCATGAAAATATAACTTTAAATAATGCAATTGAAAGGAAATAAAGTAACGTGAGCGGTTAAAAAAACAAAAAAAAAGACAAAATCTCATATCTTTTATTTTGTTCAGGGGACTCTTTTAAAAAATATTAATTTTTCTCTTAGGTGTTTAATTTTCGGAATGGTTTTTTTATTCATTTATGATTTTGTTTTTATCTTTTATATAGATAAATTATGTTTTTGAAAATAAAAAATATTTATTTTTAGATGATATTCTTAAGATGTGTAGTCTTACATGTTATTTATTTTTTCCTTTTATTTTATTCAATCAATTTAATGTTTTATTTTTCAAGATTCAATATCTTGATCTATATTTGTCTCTTGATTTTTCAAGTTTTGTTTTTAAGTGTCATTAATAATAATAATTTATTTATTTATTTATTAACGCACATAATTTTTTATTTTTTTGATTGTATAAATTTTTTGAACTATTAAAATATATTAAAAAACTTAAATAATTTTTTATATATAAAAAGTAAAAATATTTGACTTGTGATAAACGAGTATAATTTTATTATTATTATTTTAATGTGTAGATCAACAAAATCACATGACGTATACATGTCCATTCATCATTGGAATTCAATTGAACATTAATATTTCATTTATTGTAAATAGTCTTGACTCCTGCGTTATCCCCAGCACGAAGGTCATTTAGGAGGAAATGAAGGGCAATTTATGGGGGTGCTGAGTCAGCTATATTTGATATTGATATTGTTGTGTAGAATATTTTTTATTATTTTTTATTATTTTTAACTTCATCACTGAAAAGAGAAGCTATCCCCTATAAATGCTCTGTGCCTCAAACAAATCCACATCAGATTTGAGGATCCCCACCTTACATAAATGTTCCTCCTCCACCACACCCACAGAGAGAGAGAGCAAAAAAGCCAGAAAGCTTAGCTCATTGTTACTGAACATACTGAGTGTTTGTGTGCATAACTAGCTACATTTGTCAATAGCTTCCGAAGCAGAGAATACTTGAGAATCATCTCAGAAATGGGTGAAGTGAGTCTTCTTTTTCTTTCTTGTGTACGGAGTTATTTATTTATTCAAATAGAACAATTGCAAGAGATGATGCTGATAATTTTGGGGTGTTAATTCTCTTCGACAGGAGAAAAAAGAGGAAGAAAAGAAAGAAGAGGCTAAGGAAGAAGAGAAGAAGGAAGAAAAGAAAGAAGAAGTGCCTCCAGAGATTGTGCTCAAGGTTGATATGCATTGTGAAGCTTGTGCCAGGAAAGTTGCAAGAGCTTTGAAAGGATTTGAAGGTGTTTCTTGCTTTACCATCTTTAACTAAACCATGCTTGAACGTTCAACTTTCTAAACTCGGAAATTGTTCTTAATTAGGAAAGAGACATAGTGAATTTTGTTTTATACACCTAATTAAGGTTAAATTGCATGTCATAATATCGAAAGGACTTGTACTTCACTAACATTACAAAGCCAAAACATTTACTTAATTACAGATCAAACCATCATTACCTTAGAATTCGTGTTAAATATCACCTCTAACATTATCGTCATCTTAAATAAAGAAAGACCATAGTATAATCAATGATTTTTCCTTAAAAGGGCAGTAGATATATATTATATCCTTAATATTTTATCTATTTCTACTCCGCTCGAGCTTACGTTTCCAAATCTATGGTTTGCATTTAAGATCATGGTTCTGAAAAAGTACATTAAATCTCAGCTTTGTACATAATTTTTCAAAACTATGATTTCAAAAAAGTTATTAAATAACAATTTTTGACCCAACCCGCTCCAATCACAATACCTAACGGTCGGATTTGGAAAATATGGGTGACAGGAGTGGAGGAAGTAAGCACAGATAGCAAAGCAAGCAAGGTGGTGGTGAAAGGCAAAGCAGCAGACCCATCAAAGGTATGTGAGAGGCTGCAAAAGAAAAGCGGCCGGAAAGTGGAGCTAATTTCACCCTTGCCAAAACCGCCTGAAGAGAAGAAAGAGGAAGCCAAAGATCCACCCAAGGAAGAAGAGAAAAAAGATGAGGTAAAAATTTCAAAGATTCTACTACTCTCCACACACAATCATTACCATTTATTTACTTTTTTCAACTACAAGTTAGCCCTCACTCTCTATTTTTGACCCACTAAAGCTAGGGTGGAGAATCCTATATTGACTTTATGTAGGCTTTTACTTGGCAGTCCTAACGATAAGGTGTCATTTAGGCAAATTTATAAACTTTACCCACTTGCCTATTACCTACTGTGACTCTTGTGAGTGCTGTTTCCATGCTGACATGAAAGTAACAAAACAGGTCAGCAGTATTGGGCACGTTTTGCAAGGAAAGAGAAAGAACATTTAGGGTTTTGACCCCACGAATCCTCAAATTTATTGTTATGGGCCTATACATGCTCGGAAATTTTGTTTCCTTGCTTGATGACCACAATTTCCCCCGCAATTTTTGAGGATTGACAAGAGCACGAGGAGCCCTTTTCTTTATGATCATCACCTTTTGTCCTTAGCTTTGTAAACAAAATCATCAATATGTTACAAAAACTACTTTAGCTATTGTGTAACTAGCATATGGCTTGTTTTTTCAGTTCAAGAAAACATGTGCTCTGGAAAATAAATTGAAAAGCATGAAACGAAAGGATCCTATCCTAATGTACCGAGTACAATCTACTGTTTGGTCGGCATGAGCTGCAAGTGTCTCGAGGATGGTGGTCTTAATGGAATTTGGTGGTTTCTGTCTCACTCTTGTTGGGTATTGAGCCTGTTGGCTTCATATGGCCACTATTGCATTCACCCCCACATGAAAATAAAAAACACTAGTCAAACTTCATCCACAATAAAGTTAGATCATGGCTTAAAAAGTTTTTAAATCCTATTTTTTACTAGATGACTTTGATATGGCATAACTTGTTTAAAATCTTGGATTGAGTGTCTTGTTTTATAGTATTTTAAATAGTGTTTGTTACTATTTTAGGATATAAAAGATAGGTATAATGGAGACTAGGATATGTGTTCATGTTTTTTTTTTTTAAATAATAGAAATTCACTCTACAACGAACAATTTTTGGGTGAATATCAGTCACTAAATATGTTTTTGTTATTTCTGTACATATACCTTCTGTCTTGGACACTAACCAACGCAACCTTAGAGCTCTCTTATGGTTTCATTGAAGTGTAAGGAAAAGAAGATGTTCCATCTGAAACAACAAAGGAGAAAGCCTAAATCAATAAACATGAAGGACACTTTGTTTTCCTCTTATGATTTCTACTTTTCTCATAAATTTGTTTCTTGCTTCTAGATGAGCCATATATCATTCTATGAATTACTTGTATTTCCATCTGACCAATATTTTCTAATGCAATTTTATGGCTGCAGCCTCCTCCTGTCGTAACTGTAGTCTTGAACGTTAGAATGCATTGCGAAGCATGTGCTCAAGTGCTACGAAAGCGAGTTCGAAAGATCCAAGGTATTTATATTTACATTAAATCATCTTGCAATTTTGTATAAACCTATGAAAAAGCCAAACTCTTGAATCAAGATAATACACGTGAGGTGTTTTCCATGAAGTTTTTGGTTCAAATCACTTTTTTATGATATTTTTCTTATTTGGTAACTAGATGTTTATGTAAAAAAATATCTCAATTCAAAAGAGTGTAAAATATAAATTATTAAAATTTTGATATCATTTTAACCCAGGAACTTAAACATACGGTTAAATAAAATCTCAAGATATAATTTGTGTTATTTTCTAATTCTAACAAAAACACCAAAGAGTGGCACTAAGGAGTGAGATTTTTCTTCTCATACCTCCGTGTGCACATATTCAATTCTTTTATACAAGGTCCCAAAAATCACATATCCTAGAGCAAGTTGAACATTGAGTGATTGCTTTGGAATTAATGCAATGCATGCAGGTGTAGAGTCAGTAGAAACAAACCTAACCAATGATCAAGTAATAGTAAAAGGGGTGGTCGATCCATCAAAGCTGGTGGATGATGTGTACAAGAAGACTAGAAAACAAGCTTCCATAGTGAAAGATGAAGAAAAGAAGGAAGAAGAGAAGAAAGAAGAGAAAAAGGAAGAAAAAGAAGGAGAAAAGAAAGATGGAGAAGAAGCGAAGGCAGAGGATGACAAGAACCTAGATATCAAGAGAAGTGAATATTGGCCATCAAAGTACTACTCTGAGTTTGCTTATGCTCCTCAGATTTTCAGTGATGAAAACCCTAATGCTTGCTCTGTTATGTAACTAATAATTAATGTTGTCCCTCTGGTGGAATCTTAATTAGTTTAGCCAATGTTAAGGTTGTAAGCAATTTTGCCATGTATTATATGGTATGATAATAAGATATTGAAGCACAATACTTGATGCTACATATAATTAATTTCCATCTCTATTAATCCAATCCCTCCTTTTGGTTTAATCTTTCAAAATCTTTTGAGCTTAGGGTGCTATATTTTGTTGCTCTTCTATGGAAACATTGTTTGTGAGAATCTAGAGAGGGGAGAGCAGATGGAGGGATCATGTGTGACAATGTATAGCAGATTAAGACATTGTTTGATTGACATCATAATATTGGACATGCTTCTCATGAATTTTATCTCTGAATGCAGGATTCAATTTCAAGGTTTCCCATGTACCAAAACACCCATGTTTTTCAGCCCCAGGTTTTCAATGTCACAGCAGATAAAGAAATTAAGAGACAAATATAAAAATAAATATTTTTTGAGTTAACTTTAATATTTCATATAAAACATGTTGCACTTGTCTCTATTATCTTCAATTTTTTTATTATGAAATAGTAACTAAATATCTCCTCCAAGTAGACGGCTAGTATGGCAAATCATAAAACAATAGATGAGATCGTAAGTGGTGCTGATGCAAATATGCATACGACATAGACATGCACCACAGCATTTTGAGAATGTAACCATGCCGTTGCTGTAAAGGGAAAGAAAAGGTGACCAAGGCAGTGGTCCTTGAATCTTTGCTTCAAATTTCCAACTTGTTATTATATATATATACATATATGATCGAGGAGAGGACACTATTTGCTTGCATTTGTTCGTGATGTGAAGGGTTATCCCCCATTGAATCCATAGTGCACAAACTGCAGCCACTCAGCACAAATAGTTTCAGAATATTGTACACTAACGCCAGCCACATGCCTCAAGGCAAGAGAATTACCTTATTATATATCATCATTCTTATTAAATATAAAAGATTAGTAATAATTAAAATAGATTAAATTGTGGTGTCTAGTAACTGAGAAGGATTTGGACCTCCATAGCAGGGGTTGGGGGTCCAGACAGGGAGAAACGTTACCGTACTTTGGACCACCAGGCCACTGGCCACTATTAGGTTTCACTTTTCTGTTCTCACTCGGAGCTAAAAGAGAGAAAGAAAGGCCTAGGCAGAGCACACGAAAGGTCAATGGGGCTTGTTAGGTCACTCTCACTGTGGGAACGGCCTGGGATATTGATACCCCACGGCTGCGAGTGAATTATAAATAAAGTGTAAGATTTAGAAATCCAATCCTGCGGCGACTACGACTTTCTGAGGTCTATCTCTTTGTCATCTTCAATTTGATACTGTAACGAAACCGAATCTCGAGTTCATAATCGCTAATACAGGAGTGGTGTTCTCACTTTTATTAAATCTCAGACTATACATGTTATAAAATAAATTATATAAAATTTATAGCGTTTTATAATTTTTAAAATATTTCATCATCATCATCAAAATAAAATAAAATAAATAATCTATAATATCTATTACATCATCAAAATCTTAACTTAATTAAAACAATGTAATATTTGAGCATCTAAGACACCCAATAAAAACTAAAATGAAAATCATACAGAATAAGTAAGGTATACCAACCAAAATTAAAGAAGTAAGAATACTCAACAAAATCTACCGGTTAATAGAAATTAAAAACCTGAAATAATATTAAAAATATATAAGGGTGAGTTAAACAACCTCAGTAACGGAATAACATTTAATATACATTTTAGATATTAATTGTTTGCAAGTCTCAATATATCTTGATATAAACATGCATACTATTATACCAAGCATGTTAGCATAAAATAGTGGAATACATATCAGATATCAGATGACATTCGAAGATAACCAGATACACTCGAAGGTGACCATTGTGGGAGGATCAGTCATCACAAGCTGATACCTCTCTCACCAGCTAAGTATACGAAATATCATGTACACATAAACTAACTACTCTCCGTTAGCATGGAATTACTGACAAGTATACCAATATCGAGACATAATAGACACTTCGTACTCGTATAATTATTAAAGCAATATATATCATATCGAATAGAATTTAATTCAACAAAATAGGTCACGCTAGCTGGCTCGACCCTAGCTAACCCAACCCAATAGCGCCTAACCTTTGCTTTTATATATATATATTAATAATGATTTTTTATGGTTTTTTCTCTCAATGTTTTTAATTTATATTTGAATTAGTATCATTTCTCTCTTTTATTTTGTTTGAAAAACCTCTTTTAAATGATGATTATTTTTTTTTAGTTATGCATTTAAATTTGAAGAGTTTTTATGATTCATTTTGTCGCACCCGACATCGCGGCGGCCCTAAAAATAATTCTCCGAATATGGAAAAAAAACAGATTTCTGGCATCTGGTTCTTTTAGGGGAAAAGGTCTTGTTCGAGGAGTCGCCACCTAGTATTATGGTCACTAGGAACCCTAACTGGTCAACAGAGATTCTATGGCTCGGGATTGGTTACATAAAAAGGAAGATATTATCACCCCTTAAACGTTCTGCCTGAGGCAGACTGCATTGCTGGTTTTGTCTTAAATTGCTAAATATTTATTCGTTTGTGCTATGATGATTTGTTTATAATATTCCTGACTCTGGCGTCAGTGAATATTCGAGCTCGAATAATTCCAACTCTGGCGTTGGTAAAAATTCGTAGCTACGAAAAATTAGATCAATATTTTTTATTCCCTACTTTAGCGCCAGTGAATAAATAAATAAAAATAAATTGATTTTTACGCATGCATACATTTTTTATTTTTCTAGCTAAATAAAATAGAATACACTGAATAAAAATAATATAAATTTAAACCGGTATTTTTATTCCTGACTCTGGCGTCAGTGAATAAACCAATAAATTTACATTATTTTTATTCATGCATGCACATTTTTTATTTTTTCTACCTTTTTTATTTTTTTGTTTTTTTTTTAATTTTTTTTTGGGCTGGGCCCAGCTCAGCCCATGTGGCTGGGCTGGACCCAGCAGGCCTAGCCGGGTCACAGGCTTGACCCGGCTGGCCATTTTTTAGTTTTTCTACAGGAGCATGTAATTAAAATAAACGGAAGGAAAGAGCAACTTACCTGGCGCCTTGAAGATGAGGATGACGGTGATGGAGGGCTGGCCGGGTGACGTTCTCTCCCTTCTAACGCTGGCGCTGCACTGGGAGATGAGGATGACGGTGATGGAGGTCTGACCGGGCGACGTTCTCTCCCTTCTTTCTCTTTATCTCTTGCTTTCTTCTGCTCTCAGAAGTCTCTCCCTCTCTCTCTCTATATCTGTTTTTCTTTCTCTGTCTAGTCTCCTTCCCCTGGTTTTTCTTCGGGTTCTCTCTGCTCTCTGTATATCCTTGGTTCCGTGATTCCCCTGCTGTGGCCAGAGAATGGCCTTTCTTCACGCGTTCGTGCCTCACGATCGTGAGGCACGAACGCCTCTGTTTCTGTGAGAAGAAACAGGGGCAGAAAACTTGCTCCCCTCTGTACAGTTTCTGTTCTTGTGTCTTATTGTGTTCCCGGTGTTACTTCCTCTCTGGAAGCAGAGAAACGGAAACGTGATGGAGGACTGGTGGGCTAGCTGCTTTCTTCCTCCGCTGCTCGTGGTCTCTCCGTGGCCTCCTCTGTTTCTTTGAGAAGAAACAGAGGAAAGAAAGTTTTTTTCTATTCTTCCCCCGGTTCTGTGTTTCTCCAGGGGATTTTCGGTTATGCCCGCCTTTTTTCTTTGGTTCTTTTTCCCTGTATGCTTCCCCTGTTTTTTCTCTGTTCGGCTCTGTGAATTTTTGTTCTCTGCCGTTCGTGGCTTTTCTTTTTTTCTTCTCCCCCCTCTCTGTCTCCTGGATTTTTTTCCGCCCCCCTTTTCCTTTCGTTCTCTGGCTTTTATAGCCAGAGCACAATCCGTTTCTTCCAACAATTGATTGCAGGTGTAATGGCAGCGATGGCAACGGCGGGCGTCCGTTGAAGAAGACGAACAGTGTATCCACAGACGGCGCCGTTTTGAAGTTTAACGATTATTTGCGTTTTGGCCCTTAAAGTTTTAAACGTTTTGTAATTAAGCCCCCAAGTTCAAACTGTAATTGGCCCCCTGCATTTGCGCGCCATTTTCAATGTGATCCTTGGATTTTAATTTTGTAATTTTGACCCCAAACTTTAATATTTCTTCAATTAAGTCCCTGATTTAATTAATTTAATTAAATCCAGAGTCTAATTAAGTCTAAAACTTATCAATTCTCCAATTAAGCCCATGATTGGATTAATTAAATTAATTCCAAGCTTAATTAAGTCTCAAAACTTATCAATTCTCCAATTAAACCCTTAATTGGATGAATTAAATTAATTTCAAGCTTAATTAAGTCTAAAAATTTATCAATCCTCCAATTAAACCCTTAATTGGATTAATTAATTTCAAACTTAATTAGATTAATTTCAAAGTTTAATTAAACCCCAAAACTTTCAATCATTTTGCTCTTAACCCAAATTTTAATCCATTCTTCATTTATTTCATTTTACTTGTTTTTCCATCATTATTATTATAAAATAATAATATTAATTAAAATAAAAATGGTAAAAATTGGGTTATGACACATTTATAATTATTTTTTTATCTTTTGTATGGATAAAATTTATTTGTAAAATAAAAAAAATATTTTTAGATAATATTTCTAATATGTGCAGCCTTGCATAATGTTTTTCCCTTCTTTTATTTTATTCGATCAATTTTATTTATATCTCAATTTTTATTATTATTTTTTTAAATAAAAAAATTATTTTCATAAATAAATTTAGCAAACACAACCTAATAAATATTCGGTCTTTCAAGATTAAATATCTTGATCTACACATGTCTTTTAATTTTTTAAGTTTTATTTCTAGGTATTGTTAATGATTTTTTATTTACTTATTTGCACACATAGTTTTTGATTTATTTGATTAAACGTGTGTATAAATTTTTTGATTTGAATTTATATTTTTTAAATTACAAAAATACATTAAAAAAATCTAATTTTTTTTTATAGGAAATAAAAATTCTCCCAAGGCGTGATTAAAAGTAGCAGACGCTAATTTCATAACAAAATACATTTTGATGATGATAAAGAGATTTGCTAGCTGTATGAATAACCAAAACTATGGATTGATCGAAATCCTTACGGCACAAAACTATGACTGATCTATGCATCGATTGAATTAATATCAGAATGGGCGAAGGGTTCTGATTAATTATTTGAACTATATATCATATAGATTAATATATTTTATTCTCTAGAACAAGAAAGAAATATTTGAAGATATCTTAATTTCCATGACATTAATTCCCCTATACAAAACAATTTGGGTAAAAGAAAAAAAAACATTTTAAACAAATTAATAAAGGCTTCTCTTCATTTTATTGTTGTACTTGTTTTACGCTATTTAAATGCACGAAGTGAGATGAGAATAGCAATAGTTATTAAAAGATATGTTGCCCTGAGTCGTCGAGGGCAGAACAATTTTTTTTTAATGTAAAAAAAGTCATAGGTTAAAAATAAATTTAAATCCCGAGTTCTTAGTTAAATTAATAATTTAAATATTTATATAAAAAAATAAATAAACCGATAAAAATATTAATAAAAAACTTGCAAAAAAATTAAAATTGGATTTTCTAAACTATTTAAAGTCCTGTAAACCTTTAAAATACGCATATGCTATTAGTATTATTTTTCAAAAAATAAAACTGCAAATTTAAAATTCAAATTCGCAATTCTTTTCACTTATCAAGTCTTTTATATTTTTTATGTTATTAATGTTATTATAGCTTTCACTTATGAACAAGGTTAGGTTTAATAGTTTTGTTAATATATTATCGTAATTTTTTTTTTTTTTAAAGTTTGAACATGACTTAAATAGAAAATCCAAATCTTTATGATTTTTAAAACATTAATGGATAGATAACTATAAATCAACCTAACTTTTAGATATCAATATCTATCGGTGAACATTACTCATCCAAGAGTAAAATTGTGTAACCTTCATTTTAGTGAAGTACACAAACATAGACTTACCATAAACGAATTGTGGGGCAATGGCAGAATATCCTCCTTCAGCACCGAAAGGCATCAGCAAGGAGCCAAACCAAGCCATGCTTTTTTCACAATGGGCATAGATGGTGACTCCATATTCTTGCTCAAAGGTAAAGAGAGGGCAAGCTTGTTCTTGATCACCACTGATAAGGGAATAGGAAAGCATCTTCTCTCTCTTTTAATTTTCAGAGGAAATTTTCCAACATGGACCATACCATGGTTTATTTTTTCTTCTTGGGGTACTGTGAAAATGCAAGAAGCTCTAGTGGATGGCAAGATCAATGTGACCTGTGGATGGATCAAAACAACAGGAATTGAAGTGATACTAGGAGGGAGGGAAGGAGGGGGGGAAAGGTAGCAGCAACCAACAAGAAGTTTCCCAGACGTCAAATTGATGCTTGTTTTTTCCTCATCAAGTCATTGAGTGGAAGGCGACCCGTGAGCCCACTTCTTTTGTTTGGTGTGGACTGTGGAAGATGGCATGTCTTTCATCTCAATATTTGGAATTAATTCACGGCTCCACTCCTTTAATTTCCTGGCAGTGTGAACCCCCCTGGGTTTGAATGGAAATAAACCTACCTGCAATGTAGAATGTGTGCTTGTTCTTATCAGGGATCAGGTAGGCTAGCTTTTATGGCGGGTTTGGATTTACTATCAATCTTGTTTTATCAGAAAGGAAGGGATTTTGATTGATTATTGTGAAGGGGCCGGGAACTTGGCCTGCATGTAGTTTTAAACCAATCATGTATAATCTTCTAAGGTTGATCGATCAACTAATAATTATACAACTCAGTCCAACTTGATAAATCAAAATTTGGCTTGGAACCTACCCTGACCATGCAAAATCTTTGAAGATTAAACTAACCAGATATTTTTTCCAAAACAACGTAGAAAAAAATGATCAAATAATTTAGTCTGAAATTTGGTTTGACAAATCAAACAATAATTTTTAATTAAAAAAACAAAACCAGTCAAAAAATCGGATTGACAATCCACATGTTAGAAAATAATATAAGTCATATATTGGAATCTCACCTAACAGCTTAAATTATTAGATTGAGATGGTTTTTTGATATAGTATCAGAGTCTTGATGACCAAGCGGTCACGAGTTTAAATCTCACAATCCTCATTAATTTATTTGATGAAAATTAAGTATAAGGTGTGCAAGTTTAAAGTTCAAAGAGCTTTTATTTGAAGGAATATGTTAGTAAAGAATATAAATCATATCTTAGAGCTTCATTTAATAACTTAAGTTATTGTGTTGAGATTCAATGTTTTTGAATGAAATAAACCTCAAAAGAAATAAATAAAGAGCATCTTTTTCTTCTTCTTCTTCTTCTTTTACTCCACGTATATTGTGCTCAATTATGTTCAGGGTTTTATTGCTTAATTTGTATGAAATAAGTAACAAATCTTACTATTTTTCAGAATAGACTTTGTTATTTAATAGTTTGTTTTTGCTTTATATACTCCATTATTGATAACACCCACACCATGTTATGAACTACTTGTTATAAATCAAGATCATTAATCATTTTAAACATGTTTAATGCATATTTAGCACCATAAATGTACTAACTACTAACATGTTATTTGTTAGAGTTGTGACCATATATTAATTTTTCCCTTTTAAGTTCTATACAATCAAGATATATATATTCTTGAGTCAACTTTTGATATTGGAGATTAAATCTCTTTTCCATCAACATATATATATATATATATATATAACAAAACGAAGCCTTAGTATTACTAGTATAAATTGATTTAGTATTTACTAGTATAAATTGATTTAAGAAATTAAATTTAATATAACAATAATTGATTTTTATTATTCATCTTTTTATTCCTCCTTTTTTCTTTTTCTTTTTATCTTGTTTTTTTTTCTCTGATAATTATTCGTGGTAAAGAATTTTAGGCTTTAGTGGAAGCTGGGTTAAAGTTGAATAATCTTTATATATAATTCAAAAATGATATATACCACAAGATATTTACGAATGTGAATATGAATTAAGTGGAGATTGAATCATGATCCAAGAGATGAACATATTCCATATACAATATTAAAGATATTCTAGATCAAGCATTGGGCTTCTCGATCGAGTGATGAAGAAGCTGCTGTGCTGGTTTGGGTGAGGGATAGCTGAGCATGGGTCAACGCCATTGGAATCATGGGTCCCTATATCTATCTTCCACAAGCGACATTTGATCGGTTTGTACTTTCTCCATCTGCTACGAAGATATGCCATTAGCCTTCGTTCACCTCCATTAATGGCGTCAAATGTACCACCTCGTGATCCCACTGTATCATCAATCAAATGTCAAAAGACA
>Ga0325403_1001209_pt1 | contig 21062 bp, 17 predicted proteins | sample PopdelMetagenome_19_FD_205665 | JGI IMG/M metagenome (GOLD analysis project Ga0325403, IMG submission 205665) | Populus deltoides microbial communities from Bellville, Georgia, United States - Xylem-PdKOR-R4 | ecosystem: Host-associated > Plants > Phyllosphere > Stem > Wood/Secondary xylem... | reverse complement strand
CTAATTATTCTCACTTATATATATATATATATATATATATATATATATATATATATATATATATATTCAGAAGTCTTGTATACATGATGCATAATACATAATAAGTTAGAAAATTGGATTCAAAATCTAAAAAAATGTATTCTTGGGATATATTGTGGGAGTAAGGCAATATTACCTATAGGATCCTACTGCCTAGAAGGTAATTATCAGCAAAGATGTTATATTTGTAGAAGATAAAATGCAAATGGAATAAAATGAAAGCATTTTAAAGAAGACTACAACAACAGTTCGGGTAGAAAATACTCAAGACCATACTTATTCCAAAACTACACCAGAGTATGAAGAAGAGGAACAAATAAAGTCTGAAACTCTTGAAGTTCAATGATCAACCCGTGAGAGGACACCACTGGCTTAGCACTCATAATATGTTACTGAGAGCAACATATTATCTTGCCATTGCATATTATCTTAAAACATATTATGGAGAGTCATCAACTTTCTATGAAGTTATAAAAAGTATATATGTATCCATGTGGATGATAGCAATGCAAGAGGAGATAGAAACTCTACACAAGAATAATATTTAGGATCTTGTTCCTCTACCGCAAGAAAGTAAGGTCATTGGCAATATATGGGTTTACAAGATAAAATGTGATGGAAATAATCAAGTGGAGCGTTATCATGTAAGATTTGTGGTGAAAGGAAATGCTTAGAAAAAAGGGGTATATTTTAATGAAATATTTTTCATGGTTGTACAACTAACAAGAATCAAAGTAGTCTTGGCGATGTGTGTTATATTTGATCTTTATTTAGAGTAATTAAATGTGAAAATTGTATTTCTTCATGAAGAGCTTGAAGAATAAATTTATATGTTTCAACCAGAAGGTTTTGCTGAATTAGGCTGGGAGGACTTTGTTTACATGTTAAAAGAAATCTCTATATAATCTCAAATAGTCGCCTAGGTGTTCGTATCTATTATAATTAGCCTTAGGTATAACAAACTTAGTTCAGACCATCATACGTATTATAAAAGGCTTGAAGAAGATGAAGATTTTATTATTTTATTGTTGTATATGGATGACATATTGGTAATAGACTCTAACAAAAATCAAGTCCATGAATTAAAGGCACGGTTGGATAGGGAGTTTTATATGAAGAACTTGAAACTGGGACCAGCAAACAAGATTTTAAGGATGCAAATTTACCAAGACAAAAAAAAAAGGAAGATTTAGATTTCATAAAAAAAATTATTTGAAGAAAATCTTGTGATATTTCAACATGCAAGATTGTAAACTAATTTCAACCTCAATTCCTAATAACTTTAAAGTATCCTCAAGTATTCTCTTAGCAATGAAGTAGAGAGTATGGATGTGTCTCGAGTATCATATACATCGGCAGTGAAAAGTTTAATATTTTTCATGATATGTATAAGACCAAACATTGCATAAACAGTAAGAGTAGTTAGTTAATAGATGTCAAATTCTTATGGAAGGCATTAGAATTCTATTAAGAGGATCTTAAGATACATTAAGGGTATCTCAGATGTTGTATTATATTATGGAGGATCAAAATTTACTATCAGAGATTATGTTAATTCAAATTTTGCAGACGACCTTAAAAAAAAATCACTTCAGGCTATATATTTATAATTGCAAGAAGAGCTGTGAGATGGGTCTCTAAACTACAAGTTATTGTAGCTTTATCCACAACAGAAACTGAGTATATGGCAACAATCCAAGCTTGTAAGGAAGCATATGGCTAAAAAAGACTCATGAAAGATCTCGGGCACAAACAAGAGAAGATTATCGTGTATTATGACAATCAGAGTGTCTTGTATATTACAGGGAATCTAGTGTTTCATTAAAGAATAAAACACATAAATGTTCAGTATTGTTTTGTTCGTGAAGTAGTGGAAGATAAAAGTGTGTGTTTTCAAAAGATTCACATCCAGGAAAACCTAGCAGATGTTCTAAGCAAGCCAGTCAACAGTGATAAATACATATGATGTAGATCCTCTTATGGCCTAGCAGATTCATAGGCAACATGAAGATAAAAAGTATAGAAAGAATAGAAGAATCACAAATGATCAAATACAAAGACATGATTAAAAATCAAAGTCTTCAAGTGGGAGTATATAGAGGGCAGCGTTCATTAAATGTTTGGCACTAAAATTTGCCTAATAATTAACAATTTTCGATGAACCTTAATTAATTGTTGGCGTACTATTTTTTTTATTTTTTTTTGAAGAGACGATAGGATGCCCAACTTATAAATAGGTTGTATATCATGTCTTTGGTGCATCATACAAGAGAGAAACATAAGGGTAAAGAGAAGAGGAGTGAAGGAGAGGAATCTCATAAAACTATGAGGTATTTGTGAGAGTGTGTGAGGTGTTTATTCCTATTAGTACATAGATTCTCAATTGTTCTCCTACTAACAGAGAGTAGTTGTAATTTTCACATTACTTAGTACAATTCTTCTATACTTGCCTATAGACATAACCAAATTTAGGTGAACTGCGTAAATTTTTGTGTGTTTTATTTCTTAGTTTACCTTCATTTGAGTTGTGTATTGTTGTTTACATGTCGGGATCCTTAACACTTTGACCCTTTTTTTTTGTACCCTTCTTTTGTTTTCCTTCTTTTCACATGCATATTAATATAATGTTTTGAATTTCAAATATTGTATTCTTTTCGTCATATTTGCTTGTTTGTTTTGGTTATTTATACATGGGTTTTTCATGTTTTGTTTTGTTTTTATGTTATTTGGGAATTTAAATGATAAACTGTTATTTTTGTACGATATTGTAGTTTTGTTTTCATGTTTGTTGGTGTCAAGATAGGATTTTTAATGTCAAATTTGAATAGAGAGTTGGAATGACTCAGGTGATATGGAAAATGGATTTGCAATGTTTAGATTACCTAGGTTTTTTATTTTTACTTTTTTGTTGGTTTATGTTGTTTGAAACTCTTGAATTTAAATCCCTGTCCTAAACCCCACTGTTATTTTTCTCTCCTCGCCTTCATGTTCCTGATTGGCACATTCACCTCAAGGTGCCTTTGGTTTGTGCTATCTTGCTTGAGGTGTGATTTCCAAGTGCCTCTGGTTGGTGCTTCTTGGTTATGCTAGGTTTTACCTATTATTAATGTTGTTGTCTCTTACTCCTCTGTCTACTTTTTTAGGATATTCTGGTGTTGGTCTATGAATCTGATCATGCAATGCCACTACTTAATCATGTCCCCCCTGAGAGTGATTTGTGTTATTTAAGGTTCATCTTGGCAATATGTCTTTCAGCTGATTTTTCAATTCAGTGTATACTCTCAAGGTGCTGGGTTGCTGGTTTCTCAGAGTCTGTATCTCCAGGCACTAGGTTGTCATCTTTTGTACTCATCTTGTTATGTCCTAGCCATTTGGAATCATCAGTGTCTAGTTTGTTCTAACGCTTATTAGATACACATTATGATACTTGCTTAGATGGGTGGCTGGTGCTTACCTTTGATGAGAAGTGATGAATTAGGAATTACCCCTTTGCATGCTTACGCAATGAGTGATTCTTATTTTGATTATCCAGGAAATCTTTTCCAGTTGGTTTTACAAGACCGAGCACTTCCAGAAAGTTCATACGAGCACCGGGCTACCATTCAGCACGATGCTTTTTTCCGACGACGAGGAGAGGAACATTGAATCAGTAAAAACAAGCTTTCAATAGCTGCTTCTTTTTTTGTTTCTCTTAGCAGTTCATGTAACCCCTTCAGGGAAATCTCATTTATTTGAATGGCAGGTTTCAAACATGGGAGTAACAAGCATCCTAGTCGAAGATGGGATTCGTCTCGGAGCACTAAGGGAGGGGCTCAAGGAATTTTCTGAAAAAATTGTAATGCATCTGAGAAAAACAACCAAAGGTGGTTCAAATTATCACAAAATCCAAATTCATTTGTGACAGACAGGTCAAGATTGAACCTTTTTTTTATGAATACTCAAATGGAACCTAAGATAATGGCATTGAAATAGTTACAGAGGCCAGGACTGCATCTGGCAATGTGAAGTGCAGTCCACTGCCAGACAACCGAAACTCATCTCCTATATAAAATCAACCGTAGAAGCCCATTTTATCCATACCATAAAATCAACCGTAGCCCTGTAAAACTTCTAGCTTGTTTTGGGAAGCCCTAATGTAGCGCATAATTATCTATTTGAGTCCTAATCTTTTTGATGTTATCAAATCTACCTCAGATATAATGAATATTAGACAACACCACCTTCGACGGGCTCACGAGCAGTGATAGTTTAATTTTTTATCACGTATTTGTTTAGTGTTTTCATCAAAAGCTTCAAAGTAAACTCTAATATTTCACAATGAAAGATGTTAGTATCAAACGACAATTTATGTACATGAACAAAACCTGGAAGTCCAGGGACAACAATGATCAAACTGAAACTATAAAGGTGAATATGACCAAAAACTCAAACACAAGGACTAAGTGAATGTATTTCACCCAACTGCAATGTGTAAAGACAAGGAGTAGGAGGTGATGTTATAAACACGTGTATGAATGTCTGTAACGCGAACTTTACTCATGTTTTGGATTTGGGTTTGCTGGTTGTGATAAGAAAACGACGTGCTCTCTCATTTGATTTATTCTAAAATTATAGATCCCTCTTCTTTAGGAATCTAAGCTTGTCCTCTTCTGCCTTTGTCTCTGTTTCAAGAATTCAATACCACTCGCTTGATTCCATTCTTTGATATAAGCCCGCTTTCCATCTTTTGGGGTGAGTTTCTTTTCTTATATATGATTGCGAATCGAGGCGTCCTTATTTGATTCATGAGTTTTTGGGGTTTTTTTTTTTTAAGTTGAAAACTTTGCAATGCACAATCAAAATCCTAATTGGGAATATTGTATATAATTCGAAATTTTTCATCTTTTTGGCGTTTGACAGCTCAGGAACCAAATGGGTTCTAGTGATTTTGAAAAATTCTTTGCTTTACTTTGATACTGTCATCTTCTTGTCCCTTGGATTTATTGTTGACTTGAGAGATCAAATTGTTGACTAGAGAGGATCAAGAGAGCACATTTAGATTTATATAATTTCAATTGTTTTACCAAGTTTGAATTCTTCAGGGCCTTGATTGTGATCATGTGCCTAGCAAAGTTCTTTGCTTTTGATGCTTTTTTAGGGATTTTCTGTTGAAAGGGTTTAGAAGGCCACCTCAATTGCTTTTTCTTTTCTTTTCTTTTTAATCTGAATTTCTAGTGTAATTTGTATCAGTAAATATCTGTGATTCACACTATGGCGTTGGCTTATACAATTTTCTTTAACTTTCGGCAGCAACAAGCACAGCTCGGACAGTATTGTTGTGTATTGTTAAGCCAATCTGGGAACTTAATTGATTGTATTCAGAAATCTCTGGAATGAAACTCTTAAGAGTGTAATTGCCAAGTTGGTATAGGAGTTAGGTGTACAGGGTAAGGAAGTGAGTTTTCTTAGGTTGCATGCAAAGTACCATGAGGTTCATATTAAAACAAGCTCCCCTGTTTTTTCTGCTCTCTGTAGTTCTCTTTGCATGCATTTTGGCAGAATCTGATAGTGATAATTCTGAAAGGTTAAAGTCGGCTCCTCATCAAAATGTGAGAAGTAGTGTTATAGATGGAAGTGGTACAGAAAATGCAGTTGATTTTGAGGGTACAAGTGGTGGGTTGGAGGAGAGAAAGGGTGGTTATAACAGAGTCTCGATATCTACAGTTGCATTATTTACTTTGGCTATGGCTGCTGCCACTGGTTTAGGTGCTGTCCCGTTCTTTTTTGTGGAGCTAGATCCTCATTGGGAAGGATTGTGCGGTGGGACGGCTGCTGGTGTTATGCTGGCTGCTAGCTTTGACCTCATACGGGAAGGGCAAGGCCATGGTGCTGGCAGTTGGGTTGTGATTGGGATTTTATCTGGTGGACTTTTCATTTTGCTGTGCAAGAAGGTAATGAATCTGCTCTTTCACATTTAAATATGAAGTTTTCTTCTTCCATCTAAAACTGATTTTCTGTTTCTGGGCTTTTAGCTCTTTCTTTAGTATGGGTTGGGATACATCATATATCCGTTCCCTTTTCCAATGTTTCATAGAAGGCATACATCTTTGGTTCTTATTCCTGTTTGTCTAGTGATGAGAACATACATTCAGTGGGTGTTGATAAGGTTCCTATTCCTTTCTCATATATGACACTTTATTTGGGACTTTGACACAGAGTCCAGCTAGGGAACCCTCAGAGAAGTTTATTCATACATTTTTTGAAAAATTAGCAAACAATTTTGTTCGTGTATGTTTATTAATTCTATGATGTGGCTTCAGTTTAAATGTTTGTTTGGATTGTCATATTTGCATATATAATTAACATGTGTACGTTCTCACATGTTCTTTGTTGTTGATATCTCATTATGATGTACATGATTTCTTGTTTCAGTTTCTTGAACAATACGGGGAAGTAAGCATGTTAGACATTACAGGTGCTGATGCAACTAAAGTTGTTCTTGTTATAGGAATCATGACTCTCCATTCATTTGGGGAGGGTTCTGGTGTTGGTGTCTCTTTTGCTGGCTCAAAAGGCTTTTCTCAAGGACTTTTGGTAACTTTGGCCATAGCTGTGCACAACATACCAGAGGGGATAGCTGTGAGCATGATGCTTGCATCGAAGGGTTTTTCCCCGCGAAATGCAATGTTGTGGAGTGTAATCACATCCTTGCCTCAGGTAGTGCATCAGACTTGATAAAGTACACATGTATAACTCACCTCAAGAGAGCTAATCTATGCTGAGATCACTTTATGAGCCTTATGAATCATTACTATGAAAACAAGAAAAAACAAATCATAGAAGCAACATTTTTAAAAGTAACATGCATTTATCATTAGGATAAGCCTCAGAGAACTTCCTCATCTCTAGATTTGTATGCTTCCTAACAATGCTTCTGCTAGATTGGTAAGGGCTTGGAGGACCCACCATTATCAAAATCAGTTTTGTATTTGAGGTTTGTTGTTGGCTGTAATGTTACCTTTGTTGGACGAATCTTGATTGTATTAACTGCTTGTGGTTCAGAAGTGTACGAATTGGTTTGTTCACATCCAACCTCATTGATTGATTTGTTCTACTTTGGTCCTTCTTTCACTTTTGGAAAACGAGGATCAAGATATGGGTTGGACAAGAACACCAACCCAACCTAAGGACAATGTCAAGAAAGAGATATGGCAAATCTTAGAAGGTTCCTGGTTGAGGGTGAGGAATTCACACTAACAAGTAATTGGAACCTTTTATCCAACAACTTTGCGTGTGCGAAGGGAGCAAGACTATACATTTTTACAAGGCGATTTATTTTCCTTCTAGAGTACCCCTTTGTGATGCAAAATTGATCTTTTGCATATAGGGAAAGAGAATTGAGAGCCTTTTTTGAGGTTTATTTATTTAAATCTCGATCGTGTAAGACTTGAGATCTTGACACCCAGCAAGCTTATATTCTGATCATGAAAATGGGAAAATGTACAACAAGAATTTGGTCCATCTGGAAAAAATTCTCTTTGAAGTAACAAAAGATATGCAAATAATGATTGGTTATGGGGTTAACAGTATTTTAATATGAACATTGTCAGCATTCTTGATTATTGGTTGTTTACTTTATTACAACCCATCGTAGCTGTTCCTGCATTCATGTGTGCTGATGCATTTAGCAAGTTCCTTCCTTTCTGCACAGGCTTTGCTGCTGGATGTATGATCTGGATGGTTGTTGCGGAAGTGCTTCCTGACGCTTTCAAGGTAATTTGTTGCATCTCTGGATATATGAATACTTGGCTCAATACATTTTGGATTGGATTAGGTCTTTGCATTGAGCATTCAAAATCCTTGACTTAAGCCTTGTATATACATTGACTAACCCATCACAAACCTGCATCCCTGCTATTCTTACCAAAGACGTGGTACATGCATGGGTGTCAATACATGATAAATGCACGTGCACATCTAGAAAGAGGCAAGAGCTGTGTTGGAAGATAGCAAGAATATTTATGTTTTACTAGTTCGTTCTCTTTGGTTTTTTCCTGGTCCTTCACATGATATTACCATTGTTCATTGATTAATTAGATAGCTTCCAATAATCTTTTGTTTGAAACATGTCTACCATTTCTAGGCCTACCTTTTAGACTTAAGTGGAACTTTTGGACAATTTATGAACAAAAATAAGATTGCTCTATCCATTCCATTTAAAAAATGACCCCACCCATTCCCCCTCGAAGAGATAGGGAACCTTGAATGATTCACGTGAGACCTTGTCTAATTGTATATTGGACCTGGTGATAGTAAGGTACACGTGAGAAAAAATTGATAATTTTGATGGCTCTGCTAAAAACAGAACATAAAAAAATCCAAGCATATTCGAAACAAACAAACTCATAAAATATATCCAATTAATTAGAAAAAGCAACATTCACTATAACAAGAAATAAAAAATGGTAAAACTAGTAGATCTGAAAAAAAAAAAAAAAAAAAAAAAAAAAAAAAGAGCAGAATTATATATATGTATTCATTAAATTCTTAACAAACATTACTAATTACCTTGTTGTTTCGAAGAATTAATTGGCAGCAGCTTTGCTTTAACTTTTATGCTTTGTATTGTTAATTTTTTCGGCTAGGTTTGCACTTTGCAGAGAAGAATGAGAGAGACAGTAAAGGAAAGGAATTAAAAATTGAAAAGCTTTTGTCTTCCACTTGCATAGAGATACACGGATATTTAGCCTATTAAAGTCAAACGTAACTAATAAAATAATAATTTAATATTCAAAAGCTTATTATTTATTATATTTTAAAAAAAAAAGTTTTGCAGGGGCCCGGGCCCCTGCTGGCCTCCCCTTGGTTCCGCCGCTGCTTGAATCCTAAATGTCAAAAGGCTTCAAATAAGTTTAAACTGAATTTTGTTCACCATTTTAAGTTGTTTACTTTTGTTTTATCACATAGTTAAATTTTTCTGGATTTTTGTATTACAGGAAGCCTCTCATCCTCAAGTGGCGTCAGCAGCTACAATTTCTGTAGCATTTATGAAAGCTCTCAGCACAGCTTTCGAGAATTTCAGCCATGACTACAGGTGAGTTGCTAGGCACTTTACTTCGGGTGTGGCCAGAAGTAGCAAAATTGCATTATGTTTCAAGTTTCCTCGTTGTGTCACGTTGACATGTGCACTTTACTGATATTGGATTGCAGTCATTGTATGGCATAATTGCTATTCCCTTTTGAAGCCCATTATATCCTTAGCTGACCAGGTTGTGATGCCTTCTTTGGTGCAATTTATATTGTACTACAGTTCAGGACATGTTAACGACATTCAGCTTCAGCACCTCATTTTTAATAAGGAAAATCATCTCTCCCCTGGGAATTTCGTGTAAACAAATCCATAATGATCCAAATAACTGCTTTTGGCCACGTATAGTAATCTAACCCAATCAGGTCATCTTGATTGCATGGAACATTTTGGCCATCTGAAACCTTTTGCAAGCATGCTTTAAAAATTTCGTTGTACATATAATTGGCCTTTAGTTATGAGATGCAGTTTTGCATTTAGTTTCTTGTAACACGGCCTTGATCTGCATGATTGGAGGGGGGGTTTTAATAAAAAAATGGCCCGTCTCATAAGTAGAATGTATATTCCCTCCATGCCATCAAAGAAATACTCTTGCCAAGAAGTTTGTCAGATTATGAGATGTGTCAATCCCAAATGCAACCTCGCCATTGTGGTTTCTGTGCTGATTTTGCTCCTTTTGTAGCCTATTTTTGCTTGTTTTGCTAATTATGTATTTACTTGTATTATTAGTTTCATTTCTGTATATTGCAGTTCAGAAGATGCTTCAGGCTTCTTTGTTTCATTACTTTTTGGTCTTGGGCCATTGCTTGGTGGCTTCATTCTTGTTGTATTTGCTCTTGCATTCCATCTTCAGCATGCCCTCCTTATGGGTACTGCATCTGGCATTGCCTTTGTCCTTGCTGCGTGGCGACCTCTGCAGCTACTTGTGTCTTCAAAGATGGGGTTTTTCCCCCTCATATCTTTGCTTGCACTGCGAGCAGCATTTGTCCATGTTTCAAGCTCCAGCATCAGTGAACAATTTACCAACAGTAACGGGCTTTCACACTTCAGTCTTTCTTGTCCTGGCTGAGGGGCTTGCATTAGGAGTGGCTGCCTTTCATGCATTGGCTGAGGGGCTTGCATTAGGAGTGGCTGCACCAAAAGCTTATGGACTTGTTCGGCACATGGTCCTTCCTGTCTCCCTACATGGACTCCCTCACGGTGCAGCTGTTACTAGCTGCATCTTCGGTGCTACTGATAGCTGGCATAGTGCCCTAGCAGCGGCAACTTTAATTGGGTTTGTGGGTCCAATATCTGCTATAGGAGCAATACTTGCAAGAATTGACTACAGTGGTCTGGATCATGCGATGGTCATTGCTCCCTAGCTTTGGAAGCATAATTAGAAGAGGAGTAAGGTTGATTGCTCCCTAGCTTTGGAAGCATAATTAGAAGAGGAGTAAGGTTGGATACACGGAGAGGGGGAGAGGGGGTTTCGGGCTGGCAGTTGGAGTGGGGTTTGCTAGTTTATGTTTAATGTGCACTAAGTTGGTTTGCTTGCACACTCCTTATTGCAATTCTGCTCCTGAAGCTGTCAGATGAGATGATCTCCTGTTATATTCAATGGCAGAGGTGGCATGCATATGCTGCAGCTAGCATTTTGACACAAATGATAGACACAAGCATGCATAGATAACTTGTAGAGTAGAGTATGTGGATAAGGGGAGATATAAAGGAAAGATATGGTGGAGGATGTGTCCTCTCACGTTGTACAATAATTTTTTTCATCAATTTTAAATTTTTCTATTCAAATTTTCCTCGGAGAAGAAAGAAATGTTTGTGGAGTTGGCTGATTACAGTGGTCTGATTCACTGTTTGAGAGACTATTTATTACAGAGACGAGCTCCTATGAGAAAGAATCTATGGTTGGATGCGTGCATGTATCAGGCGTGTTCTGTACTTCTGCTTGTAGATGGGCACATTTATAACTTGATGATGAAGTTTCACTGCATCTAGAAACTAGAATGAATATATAGATGCTGTAATTCTTTTGCCTTGTGTTGAAGAGTGAGAAATCTATGTTTTCAATGCAGATCGAAAAACAGTGTTGTGAAAGAGATACAAAAAGGAAAGAAAGTCTCTTTTCCATCATGGACGCCCAGAGGGCATTTAGTTTCTTTTCTCTCACCAACACCACCATCAAAGGTCCATGACTTCTTGCCTGCCCCACCAACTTAGCAATTGCCAAAGAATCTCTTTGAATGATAACGATCAATGCTCAGGGAAGATTAGCAGAAAACGAATGCTATCTAGGTCAGTTCATGTTCTTAGTTCCCCTCTCCGTCAAACATGTTCTCCTTGCTTTGTTCAAGGCTTGAAGCAACTTCCTTTCCCTGATGGTGGACACACAGATCGTACACGCAAATATGAAAAAGATGAACCTCTTGTTTAAACAGAATAAAAAATAAAAGAATTCAACAACATATATGATTCAATCACTCTCAACCTCTATAATTGAAGTGATACTTCGATATTTAGACCTAAAACTCCTGCAAAACAACATATTTCAAGGGGAATACATGCAGCAGGTTCACATTCAGTTTGGCCAGCATCAACAGATCATAAAATCCCCCAAATGCACCTAACATCTAAGATTTCCACTAACCCTAGATAGACTCTATTGGAAAACTTATTCACGTGAACAATGTGGATCAAAGACAACAAAAGTAAGCATTCCTAAGCAAAAGTAACCGTGAAAATTGAAAAAGTTGATCACTTGAAAGTCGACTGTTTGCTCTGCAACTCCTCACCTCCATCAAGCAGTTTCTCCTTCTCCGTAGCAGCCGATCTAACACCATCAGCAACAGGTTTCGATTCTTCAACACTCTGAGACCCCGTCATCCTTGCCAATATGACAAAGGTCATCCCACCAAGAACATTATTCAAGCACCTAAGAACCACAACCGATGACTTAAACGCAAACGGAGGAAGTCCGTGGGCCAACAAAAACTCCACCCCATTCAGTGACTGGTACCTGAGATTGCTACTAACCCCCATATGAATCGCCCACGTCAAGGCATTCAAAACAGTCGGAGGTGGTTTATTCGGCGTCTCAAAGCTCGGATCCATCTTTTTCCTCATCTTAATCAACCCATTTGAAAGCTCAGTCCCTACCAAACCAGCAGCAAAACCAACAGCAGCAAAAATAATTCCTTTATAAACAAGTGTACCAAGTCTACTCATCAAACTATAAGCACCTGGCTCAAACATATGACTGGTTGGACAATTTGCGAAGATCGCAGGCAATGTCTGACTAGTAGCCGCCGCGGTCGGCGCAAGCAAATACATCAAAGTAAAATTGAGTATAGCACCAACAACCAAAGTCGAAAAAACAAAATCCAACTCATTAAGACCAAAATTCGGCCGCGAAGCCATATCCCCAAGAATACAAGAAGACACTCCAACAACCTCCTCCATCAACACCTTAAAAGGGAACTGCGGATCCGCCGCCACCCGTGATCTCCACCCATTTAAAAAAAGACCCAGAACCCCAAACCCCGCCGACGACGACGATGAATTGTCAAAGCTCGAATCACCACCACCACTCCAGTTTCCACCATCTCCACCGTTTCCACCGAAGGTTCCACCGCCTCCGGCATTGGAGGGGGTGGGTGGTTTGGAAGGGAGGAGGCGGAGAGAGGGGTTAAGAGGGGTGGCAAAGGGGAAAGAGAGAGAAGGAGAATTAGGGTTTGGGAATCTGGGGGTGGTGTAATTAGTAATGTATTGCCTTGAAAATGCAGAGATTTGGAGCTGGGCTGCTGCCGTTTCCATTTTTTTCTTATTTTCAATCAGAGCTAAGCTTAAAAAAAAAAAAAAGGAAAGGTCGACAGATTAAAGGAGGATGAAAATGATAATTTACAGATCTAGAGTGACTGATCTTGAATATTTTAATAAAAAATAAATTAAAAATTGTACCTGACACAGGGAAGGAGATTAGCTGATAAAATCAGCGGGGGTTTAATTTATTTATAAGAAAAAATAAGGAGAGAGAGATGGCGTGGAGAAAAGGGGCTGCCGCTGCTGCTGCTGCTGCTGCTGCTTGTTGGAGTAGAGGGAGGGAGGGAGGAGGGAGGGAGGGAGGGAGAGCAGGTGGAATGAGGTAGTTAGGATTTTATTTATTTATTTATTAAAAAAATAAATCGTGTAGATGTTACTATATAGCTTTATTCATAATAATAGAATGTGTCTTGGATTATAGTGAAATTATCATTTTATGTTTTATATTTATAAGATTTTACTTGAGTAAAATGATTTTTATATATAATTAATTTATCATTCTTTATTTATTTGGAATTAATAATTTTTTTAAAATTTTATAAAAATATAATTATTGTATTACCTTTAAAAAATTAACAATAAAAACCTTTGATTCAAGGGACTAATAGTAATTTTAATTTTTTAATGTATAGTTGAATTACTTCATTATTTTTATTATTAAAATTTATTAGTCTTAGCTTTAGAGATTTAATTGTAATTTCATAATGATTTTTTATTGTTGTTGTTTAGTCCTAGGAATATTTTTGTTTTTTTACAGATTAATAAATAGTATGCTCACTCTATTACCCTTGCCATTCAAATTTTTTATCATTAATTTTAGGGGTTTGGTTGTAATTTCATATCAGTTTTTTTGTTATTATTGTTTAGTACTAGGGGCTATTTCATTTTTGTACAAATAAAAACAAAAGAGAAAAGGATATTGACGCATGCCCCGCACATGTCAGTCACTCTACCGTCTTCGGGCGACGCATGCTGCTAACTTTGGTGGTTTGAATCGTGATTGCGCCGCATCATTAGATTTCTTTCAGCATTCTCTTCCTCTATGGTGGTTGGTTCTAGCTTAACGCTAATTTTCTTATCTTTTTTTCTTTCTTTTCATTCTCTTTCTTCCTTAGATTCCATGCTAGCCATGCAAAAAATTGAATCAACTCTTCGATTTCTTATTTCATTTGATTCAGTTATTCTTCTCTTAATTACAATTGTTTTATTTACATTGATTATATCTAATTGGATTTTATTTTTGATTTCATCTCTAGTGGTTTGATTTTGTTAATTTTTTATCAAATTTGATTCTCATTCTTTTAATTACTATTTTTTTATTTTGAATCATTTTCATAATTGATTTTTTTTCAATTTCATCCCTAAGCATTTATTTTATTTTAATTTTTATGTCAAATATGGTCCTAATTCTTTCAATTGCTATTTTTTTAATCATTTTTTTAATTGGTTTTTTTTTCAATTTCATCCCTAAACATTTAATTTCATTTAATTTTTATGTTGAATTTAGTCTCAATTCTTTTAATTTCTATTTGTTTTGTTTTGCATTGTTTTTTATTGATTTTTTTATTTTATTCTTCAATATTTGTTTGATTAAAAATCTTGCTTCTTGGTTTTTTTATGTTTGCCTTTAATGGGGTCATCTCAGTCTCATGACCTGAGTCATAAATCTGAAAAATTAGCACAAGTCAACTTTAGTTGTTTTTTAAAGCATTTTTTTCAAATATTTTTTTCCAGTATTTTTTATGGTATCCTATTAATGAGGTCATCTCAATTTCATGTTCTAGATCATGTGTTTAATTTGTTGACCTAGGTTGGCTGTCGAGTACACTCGAGACTTTTTTATATCTTTTCATCATATCGGAAGGTGTTCAATTCTTACATTTTGTTGATGTCTTTGACCTTATGTAATATTTTTTATGGTTTGAGTTTATTCAGTCAATTTCATTTGTATTTATTGTTTATGTAATGAGTTTTTTAGGGTGGATTTATCTTTTATTTATTTAAATAAATGTAAACACAATCGGGTAAATATTTTATTTTTGCAGTTTGTTTCTTAGTTATTGCTAGCGACTTTTTTTATTTACATAAATAGTTATCGATTTTATTTAGTTACATGATTGCATAGGCTTTTCAATTTACACTTTAAATTTTTCATGTAAAAAAAACACTTTGAAGCAATCTGTATACCTGGTTTTTTTAAAAAAAAAAATTATAACCCTCGACGAAGCGCGAGTTAAATAGCTAGTATCATATTATTTAACTAGATAGGACAACAGTGGACAAATCCATTTTTTTTCTAATTTAAAAAAAATATATCAACACGGTACAAGTATTTAAAAAAACAAAAGAAAAATAAGACTCGTTGTCTTGATTTAATTTAATAAACATGATTAATTTAAAAAATACAAATAAAAAGCTAAATTGATATAAAAATAACAACTTAAAAAGTTTTTTTAAAAAACAAAACTTTACTCGAGCCCATTCGGGTTAGCAAGTCAAATCTGTGACCTAGTTATGATATCAAGATAATTGTGTCAAAAGCAAATTGAATAAAATTATAAAATTTAGTTATCAAACAACTTAATATTTAAGGGGAAAATTGAAAAAAAATGAGAAAGAAAAAAGATACAACTCAACCAGGGTTAAACCGCTAATCTTGTGACCATGAGCACATGATTGGAATAACCTAATAAAAATAAAAGCTATAAAAAAGCTCCAAAACATGATAGTAATAAAAATAATATGGACTAAATTTAATATAATATAATTTGAAATCAAATATTGAGGGATGAAATTGAAAATAATTTTTTGTTATGAAAATAATAAAAATAATTAAAAGAATGAAGATCAAATTTGATATAAAAATTAAATGAAACTAAATGATGAGAGATGAAATTGAAAAAAATTCAATCAAAAAAGATTAAAAAAAAATAGCAATAAAAAAATAAGGATCAAATTAGATAAAAAAAAAAGATATTTTTATATTTTGATAAAAAAAAATAAAGAGAGAAAAGAGAGGAGAAGAAGAAATTGCATTTAAGTTTAACAACTACGTTGTCATATACGCACGTCACACCATCAAGAAAATTACAGTAAGGTACTTCCATCATTGTCGTAGGAGGTGGTTTTTGGATGGGAGGCATTGCTCACTCGCTAGCATGTGTGTCACACATGCCAGCCATTTTTCTTTTTAAATTAATATCTTTATCTAGAAAAAGATCAAATTGCCCATATGTCAACTTGTTAATTACTAAAAAATAAATTTGAAAAATATAAAAATGCTCTTGGTTGTAAGTTTGGAAATTTTTGCTTTCGAGGTATAATAATCTTTACATTGTGCTTCCAAAGTATAAAAAAACTGAATTGTCCCAATCAACCTTCTAACAAAATTTGCTTTCTAGAATAATATAGTTTTTACACTATACTTTTGAAAGGTCAAAAGACCAAATCATCCCCAATCAATTTAAAAATGATTAATCATTGTTCATTGATTTTTCATTGAAAGGACAAAATAGTAATTATATTATTGTAGTGAAAAATGATATATATATATATATATATATATATATAGTGACATGGTGAATTCACCTTAGCCTTGGCTTTCAGTTTTTTTTAAAAAAAATGTAGGATGATGATGGCTTAGATTTTGAAAACTAAAATCTAGAACCCTAAATGCCAAGATGCAATCTCTCTTTTGCCTCAATTATATGTTTAAAAAATTTTAATTAATCAACATAAAACACAATTTTATATAATTTCAACCGAATACTCCCTCTTAAAACCTTGATTCAAAAAAACTGCAATTTATAACTTTATTAAAACCAACTTTTTGTTAAAGATCATAAGCAAAATCAAACATGCACTAAATATCAAAAGATAAAGACATGAAAATAGGTAGAAATGAGGAGATATGTCTCTCTTGTCTTAACTATATTCATCAAATTAAAAAACCATTTAAAAATAGATTAAAAGAAAACCCTTCACTCCAAATGCTTTCTTTCTTTCTTTATTTGGACTACAAATTAGAGATTTTATTTCATAATTTTAGCACTTGATATAAACAAAAACAAGAAGAAAAGGTTGGAAATAAGTTACAAGTCTGATTCAAATAATCCAACAGATCATGCTGCAGGCACAACAATAGCTCCCATCATCCCTGATACTGGTGCTGTGTGCGTTTTGCCGGCGACCGCCAAACAGACACTTACATGACAAAATCCTACTACCAAGACAGGCGAGCAAGGATTCGATGCAAAGCCATCTTATTTAAAGACAGGAGAGGTGGCACATGGAAGAGCAAGTACAGGTAGAACGAGTTGTATCAGCAATCATCATATAAATTAATCTTTGCAATGGTCGTCAAGCTCATCATCTCTTTAAATGACATCATGCATATCTACCCTGAGCTTTATATATATATATATATTGTCAAATGGTTGGACTATGGCGTTAGCTTTGTTAGTTTTGCTCCACATCATTCCAAATATAGTGGAGCCTCTGGCAAAAGAATGGAATACTCTAGACAAAGAAAAGACAAAGAAGGGGGACCATAAATACTCAAAAGTCAATAATTTATCACACACTAGTAAAAAATGACACCTACAAAACTCAGATCCATCTAACACTTACAACATTGATATATATTCCACACTCCTCAAGGTTACAACCACAAGAATAAATGCAATGAATATATTAAGTTTTACACAAAAAAGATGACCTTAGCAAACCTAACTCAAGAAACAACTATATAATTCTTTTTTTTTTTCCTTTTTTCATTTAATGTTATCCATTTTGGTCCCTTTTGTCTAGGGGAAAAGAAGAAGAAGAAGAAACAAAAAATAAGAGAAACCCCCCCACCAGAACGAGCACCAGCAAGACTGTTAGCCTAGCATCTTTGTAAAACTGTGCTGAATTGAGATGTGTTGGATGGCATACTCTGGGCATGAGTTTCTGATATAAACCAGTTCAGACAGGTGTAGGAGTGCACATGAGCTCTCATCAGCGTCCTGTTTTGGCGCGTTTCATTCCACTTGTATTGAAAGGAGAGACACTGCCACTTGGCCCTGGACTCTCTTCTCTGAAATTTGAATTTAGCATCGCTAGCTCACGCAACTGCTGCCTCTTAATAAAATCTTGTGACTCATCCTGCAGAGAAAAATAATTATTTTACAGAACCAAGGGGAAAGGAAATGCTCTTCAGGTTTAAGTCCCACTAAAAGGGGCAGGGGGGATGAAATGCATAAGAAGAACATGAAAAAGGGAGACAGCCTATCACTACTACTTGTGTCACGGGAGCTAAAAGATGTCATGAGCCAGAACACCGTTGGTGGACACTCATGTTTCACTTATTTCCAACCTGATATCTTCAAAGGCATCAAGGGAAACAACTTCTAGAAAGGATAAATTCTTATGGTTACTGAAAAAACACAGTATATTTGCAATACGAATTCAGCTCCTAAAGCAGAAGAGGGTGATATCTTCAACTAAAAGCTTCATATCTCAACCTTCAAGAAAGCTCCTCTTCACTTCTTAACAGCAAATGCAAGAACCTAGTTCCTCCAGATTTGAGAGCACTAATATTAATTCGGACCACAAACCTTGAATATGAACTGAAAACCTACACTGGCATGAAACACAGATCTCTCTACTTGTTTGCCATCATATTTGTTCCCGGACAGACTAAAGCCTTGGAAGGACTACCATTTACCAAAGAGGATGAGCAGGCTCCAATTATTAGATTTGCAGCTAAACACTAAATTGTAGCACAAAGCATACAAAAGATCGCCAGCACACCATACTGATAAAAAAAAATAGATTTCATGAAACTTTTAAACAAAAGTGTGAAGAAAGGAGGCAGATACCACGGGTTTGAGCAGTTCTTCTATAATTTCTTGTGCCTGTCTGAGTCTTATGTCAACAATGTTGGCAGGTAAGTCGGCCTCGATTAAGATGTGAAGTGGATCATTCAAGTGCTCATAGCCCGGTCTACCCTTTAGCTTCTCTTCCTTCAGGATGGAACCGGATGAAAATAATTAGGAGCAAACTCAAAGGCATTAAAAAGGATAAGATTCTACTGGTAAGTTTGCTTTATTTTATCAATCAGTTTTGGCTGTATCATCATTCATTACAGGGGGAAAAAAAAACAGATTTCAGTAGCACTAAAGTGAGAAGGAGTGTGTGTAGGTTAACACTACCTTGTCTGGATCCTTGATTGATCCTTTCCCTCTAATGTACACCCGGCAACCTGTGGTAGCTTCCACCCGTTTCAGTGAATTGCCTCTAGGGCCCAGAAGTCGCCCAACAAAATTGAACTAAAATAAAGAAGAAGCCAGCAAATGTTACCACTTAACAATTCTATTTCATTAAAGGAAACTGTGAAGATATGCTCAACCAGTAAAATTTAACAGGACAGCACCAGAACTTGGTGGAACTTGCAATACATACATTTGGATAAGTATCTACTGGAATTTCCAAACGCAAAATTCTCTTCACTGTAAATGAACTAGGGCTTGCAGGTGCACCTTGCCAGTCCATAGTCATTCCAGGAGGTCCACTTAATCTCTGCATGAAGAATTTAACAATATCAGCACACCACAGAAGTAGAAGCACAAAAGATTGTTATCAAAATTGTTAACAGAAATAATAAATTGAACTAGACAAAATATCCTCTTCAATCTTAAGCTTCTCCAAGTCATCAAATTAATAGTGAACCTATAACACTAGCTATCATACCACTGATTAAAAAAAAATGAAAGTGAGAAAGAAAAGACAGCAGCTCTGTTATTAACCACAGCATGTTAAACTAATGACACTTGTTATCAACCTATTACAGACCTTAGGTTATATAACCAAATAGTAAGATGACCCCTTGCCAAAATTATGATAGACTTATTGGCTATCCTCACTTTTTATAATTATACTACAAACTTATAAAAGTTTGGATTTAGAGAATGAATCCTCATTTGGATCAAGAATATTAAGATGAAAGCTAATTTGTGAAAACAGATGTGAAAAGGAGTGTTAAGCATACAAGTGATCACAATACAAACAGTTATTCAGCAGAATATTTGACATTTTAAGCATGTTGGATTTTCCTTCCTCAAACAACCACAATTTGCATAGGCAGCACGATCTTTTGATTACAATACCATAGCAGCTGGGAGATGCTTTCTGTCTTAATTTGAACTTATTTCCAGGCGACTGCTTTCACAGTGGAATTTGACTTTGATAGTATGAAAAGCTAAGATCAGTTTTCAGTTATCTCAAATTGAACAGTAATCTAACGTAACCACTTTCACATATTTCTACCAACATTAAAAGTGAAATAGTTGGGACACACAATTCTGACATTCAGGTCATCAACTTGTTGAGGAAAATTTTAAATGTGGATTTCACAGGTGCTAGTAAACTTGGTGCAACATGAAAAGTTATTGGCCCGGGTCTATTCATTAAGAAGAATCATGCCTATCATGCTGTCTCTAAGCTTCTCAGCATTTGAAGTATGCATAAACCGGGAACATACAATGTCAAAGTCTATGTAAGATGAGCTCTTATGGGCTTTTTGGCATGACATGGTGCAAACTATCAGCTGGGTCCCTTTTCATATGTGAAAAGCTTGAGTCCAATTTCAACCTCATGCCATGGAAGTCAATGGTTTGCACTCCAATTTTAAATGCATGGCAAAATACTCAAGATGCAGTTGGTACAACACCTGAAGAAATGGTTCAGATTGAGGAACTTAAAACTAGATAAGGTACACAAAAGTAATTTAGGTTCTCCCGATAAGATTATTGAACTAAGAGTTTTAATAAAGATGACACAAGAACACTTGTGCCATACAGTTTAGGGAAAAAGTTTCTTTAGCTTATGGGAAAAACATAATAATAATAATAATAATAATAATAATAATAATAATAATAATAATAATAATAATAATAATAATAAAAAATTAGGCATTGAAACAGCCAGTAAGTCCATGTCTCTCTACTACTGATTTCTCAAGAAAAAAAAGTCATTGAATTAGTCACTAATGCACTAAAATATCCTCTTCTTGGTAACATATCAAATGTTCAAAACAATAGCAACAAAAAGCTATAGAAAAATACGCATGGAAAAGGGAAAACTCAAAATCCAGCAAGAATGC
>Ga0325403_1001207_pt1 | contig 21076 bp, 19 predicted proteins | sample PopdelMetagenome_19_FD_205665 | JGI IMG/M metagenome (GOLD analysis project Ga0325403, IMG submission 205665) | Populus deltoides microbial communities from Bellville, Georgia, United States - Xylem-PdKOR-R4 | ecosystem: Host-associated > Plants > Phyllosphere > Stem > Wood/Secondary xylem... | reverse complement strand
ACCACAAATTAAATCCATTCAGATTCGCATGAATATTAAAGAGATGCATGCACAACAGCGAAAGTCCACTTACCTATAAATTAACCTTCAAAGATCATGCAGATTCGCATGATAAGGAAGCCTTAATCCTCTCCACAGTGCATGCAATCAAGTTGTTAACAGTTGCAACTGAGCCAAGAGACAGTTTTGCTGTAGGAACTGAATCAACCAAAATCTGGAACGCGACAGTTAGAAGAGATCCTCCTGTAGACCCAGATTCATCCATGCCTACTCCATGCGCTGCGGTTCCATCAGGAAAAATAGCAAACCCTGATGGAAGAAGTGCCACATAATCTGGATCCCCGCCGTTAAGCACCACGTTCATTGCAACAATATCAACAGGAGCATAGATTACGAAAGAGGCCGTTTGATCAGTGCAACTCTCTTGCAAAATCAGCATGTTGCTCTGGCTCGAATTCGCGCTCTAAAATTATGATGTGTTAGATCAGCTAAAATATCGATAGCACAATTATAGCCTTACGATCATAGAGAACTTAACTTCATTAACAGGTACAAAGGATTTCCTTATGCTACTTACATTAACTCGGATTAGAGATACACAGTTGCCTGTATCCCGGCCATTAGCAATGTGTGCCATTTCTTGGACAACCCCACCATTTGATAGAATATCCCACTGTGTAATAAGCAACCAAGTCTTAGAATGAGATTCAATCATCGAGTATATTAAAAGTTCTAATGAGATTCTAAAGGAAGCTTTTGTCTTCATTGGCTGTGTGCTTGTTATGCATAAATGGGATGCAATAAAAGTTAGTCAAAAAGTTCTAATTGTTATATATATATACCTCATTACGAGTGTTCTCATCACGTAGAAAATCAAAAACCCTCTTTGGTGGAACTGGAAGCCAGAAGGAAGTTGCTGCACTAAGCACAATCCCAGGAGGCCTCCCTGGATCATCTACACTCTTCCTTGTCATGACCCTGACATCATCAGCTCCAGTCCCAGATAGTGTAGTCCATGTGTGGGCGGTAGAGGCGCTCACGCCAGCACAGAAGCTTATCACCATTCTCTCTGCCAGCTTCATCATACTCTTTCTTCCTTCTTGATTAGTAATAACTGTGAATAAACAAATGAGGCAAGTCCAAGGTCAAATATATCAATTAGTACAATAGTTACCAGCAGCAATTCCTTGAGAAAAAAATACGTAATATATATTACCACCAGCATCACCAGCAGGAATGTTTGTTGCCATGGCACTGGCAAGGCGCTCGCATTGCCGGTTTAGGGTTGCGACCCAACGTTTTGCCCCGAATGCATGTCCTGAGCTAACTAGATGCTTGTATAGATTATGAACACCTCTATCATCCACTTCTACATGTTCAACCCATGTAACCTAAGGTAGGGAGAAATTCAATTACAAAGGTAGCAATAACTAAGAATTGCTTTTCTTTTTCTATAGAAATGGTGTAGCTTAAATAAACTAGAGAATAACAATACACATTGATAAGGAAGTATATATTCACCTTCGAGTATCCATTGGGCATTTCTTGAATTAAACATCCAGATGGCCTTCTTCGACATCTTGCTGCTGGACCAGGGCGTATACTGTCCAATGAAACATCAACCACAGCCCAAGTCCCATCAGCATGTTGTTTACAGTACCTGACATAGTAACTTTCACGAGTAGGAACAAGTGGAGTTGGAAGTTGAAATTCAGCTGTCATCTGGAAACAAATGAGAATCAGTTCAATACATTTAGAGAGGATGATATGATCATAAATCATCTTGACATATTTGGTTTCATGATTCGGTAATCCACACCTATGATTTCAGGGATATGTAAAAGATATAGAACAGACTATATATTAAATCATGTCTCGGGTTATGGATGATCAAATTAGCAAATGTATTGCTAATTGGATGATAATCAAGGAATATTTGTTTTACCACTTGCAAGGCTCCATTGTAGTTCCCTGCAACTCCTGTAGATAGCACTTCTAAAGTCAAAGCTCTTGAGACAATGCCAGAAAACAATGTAGACCACTGATTCTGAAAACCAAAACATAATCACAAATCAATATTGGATCGATATGCAATTATGTACATGCTTAAATATACTTGATTTGCTTTGAAAGATACTAAAAGGAAACTTACCACATCCATCAGATACTCGACAAGGTTGATGTGGTTCATGATAACAACAGCAGACTCTCTTGAAGCCTCACATTTAAAACCAGTAGGTTTAGGACCAATACCATGAGGGAATATCCTTATGTATTCATCTTCATTCAACACTGCATCAATTCCATCAAGGCTGTTCATCCATAAAGGTTCATCCATTTGAGCCATTCTAATTAGTTCCTCCATGGCTGCCACTGCAAGCTCAATTATCATGGGTTTATCAGCCTCAGTAGGTGCACTAATAGACCTTAGTAGGTCTCCAGCTTCATAAATATCCCCTCCTAAGCCTGGTTGTCCACCAAAATTCCCAACACCAAGGTCAACTGGACGTGGAGGCATCGGAGGCGATAGAACAGGATAGTTCACCACAGGCTTGCCAACATACCTAGCAGCAATTGCTGAAATACGGTCAATCTGCGAAAAAAAAAGGAGAAACGAAATAACTTTTGAAGATATCAGGCATTGAACGTTATAGATCCACCAAAAATAATCAATCTAATAACTTCACCTCTTCTCTCAGTCTAGTATTTTCAAGTCTCAGATGATGTTCATCAAAGGACATCTCTCCTATGGCAGTAGGCCCTCCACAATTAGGACACGAGGCATTGCTAAGAGCTTCCCTGTACCGCATGTTGTCAGCCCTAAGCTTTTCATTCTCATTTCGAAGCTGTGTATTTTCATGGCGCTCATGCTGGGTCTGAAAACGAGAAAGAATTTAGCTATATATACGTCTCGGAGGAGGTTTAAGAGATATTCTAACCCCCCCTAAAGAAAACTTTCCAAGAGAAGAGGCCAAGATATTGTAACCGCCCCTTGACGTGCATAACATAGAAAACAGAAGGCAAATATGGTATTTATTACATGGTCTAAATTAGTAATGTCTAGGCTAAGGTTATGCGCACACGTTATACCTTCATTTGAGTACGCTTATTTTGGAACCAAAACTTGACTTGCAAAGGCTCTAACCCTAATTCTCGGCTTAACTCCTTCCTTTGCTTGTCATCTGGGTGTGGACACTCTTTGAAGAAACTAATAAGACCAATAATGAAAAGGCATTAATCGTAAGTTATATGTGTCAACAAATTTAAGGCAATATAGAATAGCAATAGCAGTGTATAATTTAATTAAGGCAGAGCTTACGCTTCCATTTCTTGGATCTGATGCTGGGTATGGCGATGGTAGCGCTTCTTTTTGGGGCGTGGGTCTTGATCATCACCTGAAGCGCCTTCTTGATTCTCACTGCCTGATTTTGTGTTGGTACTATCAAATTCCTCATCTCTAATTCGAGTCATGTCGCCTTCAGATGTGTTGTGTGTCATGTCTAGATGATGAAACTCGTGACCTTCCATCATGTTTGGCTGGAACATTATCTACAGATCTTTAAGATTCCTCAAGCTTTATTGTTTTTTAATCTAACAGCAGAAAGGAAATTTCCACTAAAAAAGAAAGGTGATTAAAATGTTCATGCCAACATATATCTATATTAAGTAGTGCAAAAGGTACTTTATAATGTGCAAAAGCCTAGGACGTATGGAAAAGCAACGTTTGAAAAATTGTTCTTGGAATGTAGAAAAATATTAGATCTTGGATAGGACAAAAGGCCCATGTTAAAATACTAGATTCTCAAAACCTTCTATCTCCCTCTTATTGTGTGATGAGAAAGCAAAACCCTTTGCGCGTTTTGCAACTATCGAGGAGGATTTTGCTTAAAGAAAACAAATTAGTCCGCCTAAAAGCCAAATAACAAACATAATACAACTTTTGACTCCTGAACAGTAGCAGAAGAAGAAGAGATCTGATGTGAAAAAAAATGTTAAGGGGTAAGGAAATCAATATGGGGTCGTTAAAAAATGAAAAATCCTGTACATTAACCAAACAAATATCCAAGAAAACTGGATCATAAAGCTTAAAAAGCACAAACAGTGGAGAAGAAAGGCATGGAAAAGAACACAAGTGCAGACCTGACCAAGAGCAAGTCCGGAGGATGATCCGAACCCACCAACATTACCATTAACCCCGATCATTGATGGCATGTTTCTTGCCGGAATCATTACTCCAGCTGGCATATTTCAGAAGCCACGAACCCTAAGAAACGTTGTATATAGGAATATATATTTGTGTGTCTGTGCCTTATAGGTAGCTTAACTCACTCTCCTTTTGACTCTACTGTTATATATGGTCTTAGATCATAGAGAGTGGGTTTCTCACGGATTTTCTAGAGAGTATAGAAAACAGGCAGGCTGACTATGGTTCTCTTTTTCCCCGTAGGGGAATTGGTTTCTCCCTTTCTACGCTTATCTGGTTCTTACGTACATACGAAAGAGACAGAGAATATATAAAGAAGGTCGAGTTGACGATTTTTAACAGGTAAATATCTGACTAACCCCCCAAAATCCAAATATAAAATCTACATAACGCCCAACTAAGATCACGGAGAATCCAACTTTGCCTTCCCAGTTTCCTTTCTTTCTTTAGCTTTATCTGCTCCAAGAAAAAAAAAAGGTAAGAAAACAATATGAGAGAACTACATGCAAGGGAGAGAGAGAGATGTGAGAAAGAGTGGATTTGCAAACCCACTCATTCTTTAGAAGTGGAAAATATAGAGAAGACTATGAGACTCTCTTGAAAAAGACTCTTGAATTTCAACCTACTCATTCAAGAAATTTACTTGCCAAGAAATAAAAGCAAAAGAAAACAGTCTAGACTGAAAGGATTTTATTTTTCTTTGTTTCGGATCTGGTTTAGAGGTTATTACCTTGTGGAAAAGAAAGCAGTATTTGGGTCTGCTAGTGGTTTCTCTGGAGATTTTGGAAATAATTTTTATGGTAAGAAGTTGATGAGTGGATATGGAGATAGAGTCAAGGGAAGAAAATCAAGAGTCGAGAAAGAATGGGAAAAAAAACAAAAATAGAGAGCATGAAGAAGATGGAGAATCAAAGTAACATAGGAAGAGAAACAAGGCAATGGAAGTGAAGGAGAAAGAGAAAACTGTGGCAGCAAGGAGTTATTGCAGAGCGTATTGAGAGGGTGCAATAGCATTAAATGGTGGAGAGGTGTAATTGCTATGGAAAGAGAAATAGTTCATTTCGCTAATTTAATTTTCTTAGTAGAGTGTATTGTGCGACGGCTACCAAACTCTCCATACATAAACTTTTTCAAGTAATTTTCTCTTGTATAAATGTTTTTTTTTTTTTTTTACTTTCTAGAACTACTAAAATATAATTCTTTTTAGACTTAGGAATTATAGTATATGAATGGTGCAACACGCTTGCTATAACATGCATATAGAAATAAAATATCATCAAATAAGTTTGTAATATCAATTTTTAGATATAAAATATTATATTTTCAAGTGTCTCAAGTTTATTCAATCATCTTTCACAATCATTTGCTTAATGATAGTGTAAAAACGGATTGATTTTGGTGATTAACTTTCTTGAAGAGAAGGAATTAAATAAAAAAACAATTCGAAAAAGTAACATGAAGCTTGCCATAGAAGGAAAGGGAATTTATGGGTTAGGGTTCGGTGTTATTATTGATTTGATTTATGAGTTAGGATATAGTTTTGTAGCTTAATTACAATGTGTATTAAACAATTTCATGTAGGGAAAGAGTTTTATGGATGAATTAATTAAAGTTATTAATTATTTATCTCAACAAAGAAATTTGAAGTATATTTAAGTAGTTGGTTTATTTTAATCCAATTATAATGTAAAGTTAAAAAATTATGTTTTGTGGTTTAAAGTTGTGATTTTAGTAATTTTTACGTTTAATATATTTATTATTATTGTTTTTATTATGATTGTTATAAGTGTTGTCGAAATTGTTATGGTATTGGGTTTTGTCTTTTATGGGTGAACTAATTTAATGCTTATCTACTATTATTCTTAATAAAATATCCATTACTAATCAAGTGTTGATTGGGTGAATTTTTTTTTTCAAAAGAATTATTGATTAAGTTAGTTTCACTTTATTAATTAAGTGTGTGTTTTATATTTTAGTAGTTTTTATGATAGTGGTTTGAAAAATTGGTTTTAAAAAACTATAAATTATAGCTTTTTTATGATCAAGATTTTTTAAAAAAATATTAGTAGAATCCATGCAAAACTATAACATGCGTTGATTAAGTAAATATTTTAAAAATTATAGTGGAGACAAACATATTTTTAACCACATTACAAAACCAACCCTTAGGTAGTTTAGTATAGGTTGTTGTAAATGATTGTTGCAATGTAGTTAAACCTCTATAAATCAAAACCCTTTAGATAATAAAAAAAATTAAAAATTTATCAAGATATTATTTAATTGATAAATTATTAAGTTAATAATTTATATATTAATTAATAAAAAAATTAATTTATCAAAGTGTTGTTTATTCTTTCTCCAAAACATTGAATTTAATATATATATATATATATATATTGTGTATTGTGTTTATATAAATATTATCTAATTTCCAAATTATGAATTATCATTATTTTATGTATTTATTTAACTAAAACAAGTTCATGAATATAATTAGTGTTATTAAATAAAAATCATGCATTTATTTATTTTTGCAAGAAACTAAAATTACATTCGATGTATACTTAATTAATATATTTTATGAATATTTAATCAAGAAAAACATCTATGAAAAGAGCATATAGTATCATAGATGATACAACTAATCAGAATTGATTTTTTATCTCAAAGATGTAAAGAAATCAACAATGAATGATGAAATGCATAACACATTGTACTAGGACACACATAAAAAATCCAACTTGCTCCCAAATACAATTGTAACAGTGGATGTCAAGAAAGGTTTAACTTGTTGAGAGATCAGAGATCAGAGTCTCCTACTTAGAATAGGAGATACGTAGATATTATCTTTCCTATTGTAATTATGTTTTCTACTTCGAATAGGAGATCTGCAGAATTCTTCTTTCCTATTGTAAAGCAATCGCCTTGTATAAATATGTGATACAATATCAATAATAGATCGCTGCATTGAATTCAATCTCTTCTTTATTTATTTACATGGTATCAGAGCTGGACTAGAACCCTACAACTTCTCTACACCTTAATCTCTCGTGTAGTACCCTTTCTAATTCAGCTATCATGACCAACCAAGAAAGTTCTATCATTGGCAAGAAAATTACTAATCCTGGCACACTAAACCCAGAAATTCCTGCAGAACTTTTAAAAACAAATCTCTCAAATCCATACTTCACTCATCATTCAGATCATCCAGGCCTGGTCTTGATTTTTATTTCCTAGTGTAAGTATGCACTAGAAATCATTGCAGATGCAGGCTTGCTGGGTGCTGCCCCAATTAATACTCCTATGAAACGAGGGTTGAAATTATCAGACAAAGGCACCTTGCTCAAAGAACCAAACCGGTATAGAAGACTGATTGGCAGATTAATTTACTTAACTGTTTCAAGGCCAGACATAACTTATGCAGTACACGTCCTGAGTAGATTTATGCAACAACCCCATAAACTTCATATGGAGGCAGCTCTTTGGGTTGTTCGTTATCTAAAAAAAGCACCCGGCCAAGGATTAATCTTCTTTTCAAATAGTGACTTCAGGTTGAGGGCTTATGGTGACTCAGATTGGGCAGGATGCCCACTCACTAGGAGATCCACAACAGGTTATTGTGTTTTTCTTGGATCATCATTGATATCTTGGAGATCAAAGCGACAGAAAATAGTCTCACTCTCCTCAGCTGAAGCAGAATACCATGCAATGACATGAGCTTGTTGTGAATTGACATGGCTCCGCCATCTATTGAGGGATTTAGGAATTTCGCACCAAGAATCAGCTTTATTGTATTGTGATAATAAGGTTGCCTTACACATTGCAGCTAATCCATTTTTTCACGAGAGAACTAGACATATTGAGATGGATTGCCATTTCATTAGAGATAAAAACCAAGATGGATCTATAACTACAAGACATGTGGATTCTGCACATCAGCTAGCAAACATCTTGACCAAACTCCTTGGAAAAGAAATCTTTGTGCCTATGGTTCGCAAGTTGGGAGTGCAGGATATTCACTCCTTTTAACTTAAGGGGGAGTGTTGAGAGATCAGAGTCTCCTACTTAGAATAGGAGATATGTGGATATTAGCTTTCCTATTGTAATTATGTTTCTTACTTAGAATAGAAGATCTGCAGAATTCTTCTTTCCTATTGTAAAGCAATCGCCTTGTATAAATATGTGATACAATATCAATAATAGATCGCTGCATTGAATTCAATCTCTTTTTTATTTATTTACATAACTTGCAAATGAGTTAAGCAATAATATCAAATAAGAGTATCTATTAGCCAATATTGAAAAAGATGGCGATGCCAAATGATACCAAACCTTAAAATTCTCAAAGCTAAAGGAGATTTTTTATAAGTGGTTTGTTCCATACCAAGAATGTGTAAATATAACTATAGAATTGATCACAAAAAAGGAGAAGAAGTTTCTGAAAAAGATATACCTTGTAGATAATTAAGCGTTTCAAATTAAGACATGACATCAGGATGTATTGTTATTTTAAAGAAAGCAAATGAATTGATATGGAGCTCGTGAAGAGTAACCTGCAATCTTTATAATTAAACCACATCCATTTTTCATGAAAGATGTTTTTAATATGGTTGAAATATGATTTTTGATAGGCTATAACTAGATAATAAAGAAACTTGAAGGTAAAAACAAAACAAGAAAAGACTTACAATTGTTATTTGTTGTAACAATAATGGTTTTAAGAAAATTATTTTATGGTTTATTAGAAAGTATTCTAAACCACAATGTTTAAAAAATGTGAACTTGAGTAGTGTGAACTATGAATATCATGCCAACAAATGAGCGTGAATGATTCAAATTTTATTTCAAGAATATGTTCAACAACTTGATAGAACAATGGATGGTAAAATGTTTTCTTGCTTGTTGATAATTGTCTTTCTCATCCAAAAACTATTGAAGGTTTGAAAAGTATTAAATTATTTCTTTTTGTCACCCAACACAACATTAAAGATTCAGCCTTGCGATGTAGGGATCATATGAAATTTCAAGTTGCGTGTCATTGATTTTTATCAAAATCTCTTAAAGGGTTATGAAATATGGATCAAAGTTTTTCAACCAAGCCAGGTGATCAAGCCGGCCTAAAGCCCGGGTCACAGGTTTTGCCCGGGTCACGGGTTTTGCTCGGGTCATCGGGTTTTGATTGGGTCACCCGATCATCTAGGTCAACCCTAATTTTTTTTATAAATGAAAACGACATCGTTTTGATTAAAAACAAATAAATAGTCAATGGGTTGCAATCGGGTTTTTGACCATGTCAACCAGGTTTTTGACTTCTCTTATTTTTTTCTTAAACCCAACCTGGTTCCAACTCTAGGTCAGTCAGGTCCCAGGTCGACTCGCCAGGCCGAGTTAAGTTTTAAAACTATGATATGAATCCTAAGTCCAGAGAAGATAAATGTTATAGATATAATCTTGAAATCTCTGCGTAGATAACAAATGTTCAAGCAAGTAAAATTGCAAATTATTTTTAACATTGTAAAATCATATCTATGAATAATATGACTTTAAAGAATTTGAATCAACACTTAGGAGAAAATGAGGCAACTTTAAAGTTGTTGAATGACAAGGAAATTATTGAGAACAACATGAAAAAACAACAAAAAAATGAAGTTGAAGATAATAGTTATGTACTAAAACCTATATCGCACAAAGATGCACTCAAAACAACAATTACATTGCATAATTTTCTCTTGCAATACGAGAACACTAAATTAAAGCTTCTTAATGCACTAAGAAAAAGTTTGAGATGAGGTTTAATGAGACATCAATTTAAAGAGAAAACAAATAACATTGAAATCATATTTTATAAGGACCTTATAATTGAGCGATGTATATATATAATTTTAATGTATAAGGAGATTATTAATTTATACATTAAGTGGTACCTATGTGTTGCAGAGTAGAGATTGACAAAAGTATTCCATTATATTTATAGATGATTGCACAATATATTATTATACTTATTTTCTAATAAGCAAAGTACAAAGTTGAAATTAACGTCATTAAAAAACAAATGTAATAAGAAATGATAAAGGTGTATAATTTGAGGCACCTTCAATGAATTTTATTCTAAAAATAGTATTATCCATCAAACTAACGCTCCTTATTCGCTTTAACAAAATGACATTGATGAATGTAGAAACAAGTTCTAAAAAATATGATGAATATCATGTTTATATATTTAGAAACACCTCAAAACTTATGGGGCGAAGGCAATTATAACTGTAAAATATATATTTAACAAAGTACCTCATAAGAAGTTGGAAAAGAAAGAAGACCTTCTTATAAATACCTCAAAATATGAGGATGTCTTGTAAAAATGGTTATATTTGATCCTAAAAAGGTCAAGATAATACCTAAATTTATGGATTATATATTCATTGGATATATGATGCTGATGGAAACAACTCAAGAAAGCAGAGTTGTTAAACCCGACTCGGGGGTTGACCCGGACAAAGAGCCGGGTCCCTAGTTTTATGGGTCAACCCATGAAACCCAAGTCATGTAGAGGTCAAGTTGGTTTAAAGATAAAAAAAAAAAAATGGAAAACGAAGGCAATAATGAAGGGGTGAAGCATGTAGAGAAAGGGCTCTTATTCTCTCATCACCATCTCCTCACAAAGTTTATGCACTCTCTTTAGCTTCATCACACAAACCCTCTCTCTTTTATATCTTTTCCCTGCAAATTCCTATGGTTTCTACATTAGCTGAGAGATGTTAAAGACTTAATGATGGTAATAAAGTTTGCTTATTCGATCTGGGAAAGAGTACCAAACAATCCGTACCGGGGGAATAGTTGAAGAAGGAAAAGCTTCCTTAGCGAAGCGGGAAGAGAAGTCTTGAGAGTATGGCTCCTAAACTTTTGATTCCCACTTTAGTTGATAGCTATGCGATGTGGAACAACCAATTGCCTACACGAGTAAGACTGCCCTTTCTCCGATGCACCACTTCTACCTGTTGCCTCTCTCTCTCCTGAAATTGTGAGTTTGATCCTATTTAATCTTCAATTTCCTTCAAGTTACAATCATCAATCACAGGGCTAGAAGGAAGAAATGGAACCCAACGCCAACCATCAAGATCTTCAAGCATAGATCGACTTGTAATCATCTCAAGCAAACCCACCTCCAAAACACCGGGTTTCATCCAGGTTCACCCGGGTCGCCGGGGTCATGGGTCGACCCACCGGGTTGCCCGGGTTTTGTCGGGTCATTGCACTGACTGATCTTTTGACAAACCCGGACCGGTCCAGCCATCGGGTCGTCCGGTTCCCAGGTCGACCCGCCGGGCCGATCCAGGTTTAATAACTATGCAAGAAAGATAACAAGCACAAGTAATACAAAATTCTACTAAATAAGGTAACCACACAAAAACTATAATTTAAAATCTTATTACTGAATATTTCTTTTCAAATAGTCTTATAAAACACAAATTAAACTACTATATTTATAGTAGAAATTACTTCCTAAACAAAGTTGTAAAAATAATCAAATATTTCTCAACCACATAAAGGAATCTTAAATCAATTAGTAAAATATTGCAAATCCTTAACAATAATTTTTGGGCCTTATTTTAAGGCTGTTTAAACTATAATGGATACAAAATTTTATCTTGATAAGAAACAAGGCCTTTGGAATCTCTTAGCAAACTTTGAACTCAATCCAATGGTTAGATAGAAAGTTATACACAACAATATAAAATTACATATTAGGAAAAAAAAAATCTTTTGCATCAATATACGTACAATAGTAATAATTGAAAGTTTGATGTATGATATGAACTACACACAATCAGATATTGCATACTCGGTTAGCAGACTGAGAAAATTTACTAATAATCTATATGTGGATTATTAAAAAGCAATAAAAGATGCATAAACATTTGAGATACACCTTGAATTATAGGTTATACCATACTTGGTAACAAATGGTACTTAAGAGTTATAGTGATGAAAATTAGATATCTAATTTAAAGATTCAAAATAGTCGATATGATTTCAAACTCGAATGAGCACCTATGTCTTAGAATTTCTCTAAGCAAATATGCATAGCAAGATCCATGATACAATTAAAGTTTATTATTTTTTACAAAGCTTCAAAGAAAACCAAGTAGTTTTGAAATTTCTTAAAGGATATTCTATATTGACCAAAGCTAGTATTAGCAATTTGTCTCTATTACAATAGTTAGAAAAAAATTAGAAACGCACAAAGTAGTATGAATAATAATAAGTCTTCACATATACATCATAGATACAATAATATTAAATACTTGGACTTGAATGAAATTATTTCCATTAACAATGTAAAGTCAAAGGCAAATACAACGGATACGCTTATTAAATACATAATGAGAGAGCTTATGTATAGTTCATCGAGGGAAATGTCTTAAGACATTTAAAGATGAAAAAGTAGTAAATGTAGAGTTGATCGAGGGTAGAACATGTGGCCATGCAGTTATAAACTAAAAAATGGCAGGGAAAGGACTCTTATCGCAGATAAAAAAACTTAGATACTTTCCAATCACATTTATACTATAAAAGTTATTAATGTCACCAAAGATTGTTAAGCTCATAACATGGCATTATTCACAGAATATAGTGGATGGCGTGATGGTGCACCCTTTCGATGGTGAAGCGTAAAAATATTTTAATAGAATGCATCCTTAGTTTTCAATGAAATCAAGAAATGTGCATCTTGGGTTATATATGATCCAACAAGTTACAAACATAACACTTGGAGTGGCTCGAAATGAATATCATCCAGACAATCTGCAAACTTAAGATGATATTACCTTCATCGTTTTTTGACTTAATGGAGTATCTACATATACATCTACCATTTGAGGTAAAAGATGGAGGCCTAGTCCAATATATATGGATGTATACATCCAATAAATTAGAAATTACACATGCATCATAATTAAAATCATATTGTCTTTTTTAAAAAAATCAAAACATTTATTTAATTTCATGTAGATACTTGTTCAACCTAAAGAGAAAAGTAAAAAACAAGGCGCATGTTAAGGTTTTGATATGCGAGGGTTATATTGTTGAAGAGATCTCAATATTTATCTCATACTATTTTGAACCTCATTTAAGAACAAGAATCAACCGCGTTCCAAGGCATGACTACTTTAATGATGTGCAAGGTGTTGACTGTCAGAACTGCCTCCTGGAATTAAGAGTGTTTTCAGGTCTAATCATAAAATTATGATTATACGGTTCAGGAGTCACCACTTAGTATTATGGTTACTAGAAAATCTAACGATCCATGAGAGTCTAGATAAGGGGACTAGTTATGCAAAGGAAAGAGACATCATCCCCCGTACACCCTACCTAAGGTAAGCTACATTGCTTGTTGATTATTTTTCTAGGTCATGTTTTTATTTGTTGGTCTCGTCTAAAATTCAAGATAGATCTCCCTTTGTAAGGAAGTTTCTACTTTATCAGATTAAGTCCTAGCTATTCTAAGGTCCATATTTAACATCACATTTTTTTCTTAGATATAGTTAACTCCTAACATTCTAAATAATAAACTAATTATTATGGAATTTTTGGTATTTTATCTAAACCCTAATGGATGATCATAAAACGGTTACAATATCCATTTCGCATTTAAAACATGATAAAAATATGATTTTATCTTTTTTTAGGAAATATACAAGGAAAACCTTTAGGATTAGGCCATATGCATAAAAACAAAACATCAATTTTTGTTTTTTGAAAATAAAGAATTTTTGGAATAAATAAGATATTTTGATACTGGGTTCATATCTTACAATGTAAGTCTATAGCCCAATATTAGACAAAATTATTTAAAAAAATTGCTCAACAGACCCATACATAATTTTAAAATAGTTTTTGAAAAATGTAAATTTATTTTATTATTTTATTATTTGGGTTGGACCCAACCCGAGGCTTAGGTTTGGCCTAATTAGATAGGGTTGCGCCTACTACAAGTGCAACAATCCTTTCTTCTTGTTCTTGTTAATGGACTAGACTTGACCCAGCCATTTGGGCTAGGTTAAAATGGGTCCAACCCATCCACGTTGTATGGTCACTAACCCAGCCCAGTGAACATGCTACTTATTTCCACTAATGCAGAACATGAATTCATATTCTGCATGTAGTGGATGAGAGAAGGCTTATAAGGGGTGGAAGAGAGAGAGAAAAAAAAAAGAAGATTACCTAGCATAGAGGGTGTGTCATTGTTGTTATTGGTCCGCCGACATGGAGGAAAAAGAAAAGTCTTATGGTGGCGTGGCTATTCGGGGGAGGTGGAGAGGATGGGTAGGTAAAGGAGGTGCATGATGATCAGTCGAGGAGATTGATGTGGTGGTTGAAATTGTGGTGGAGAGAGAAAATGACAAGACAAACAAAGAAAAATACAAGAAAACTTATTTTTTTTCACTTCGCACCCTTTTTTCCTGCTTCTCAATGCCCAAAATCCACTCCTATTTATATGAGCTGGGAGAGGGACATCTTATATTTATTGAACCAATCTTGGCCCTTGATTTGGTTAAGAAAGATCTCAATCATTGGCTTAAAGTCGTCATCATAGACTACTAAATTAAACTACTAAAGGTTGATCAAGTTAGCCTCTTTAGCTGTAAGGGCAATCAGTCGACATGAATTATATTGGGGTTTAGTACAACGTAATAACCTAATTACTAGGACAACACACCAATTGTAATATAGGAAAAGACATTGTGAAATTGTTTTAAAAAAAAACTAAATTCATGTAAAAGTCCATCAAAATTTCTACCAAAATCTTAGTAAAGTCTTCCCTATATTGGGAAGTCCCAAGTTATTGACAACAACTTATTACACTTCTATTAACCATTATCCAATCACGACCTAATCATCTTGGGTCTCAATTCCAACAATTCACATCAATACAATCACAATTTCTCAAATATTAATATAATAGAAATGAAGTATTAAATGGCACTAAATAAGTAAACAATCTTACATGTAAAATATAAATACATGAAAATATAATTTAAATTCATGCATTCAATTTAAAAGATATAAATACAATTTAAGTCACGATAGTTTCTTACGATACAACATACATGAACATTCAATTTAAACTAGATAACAAAAGAATAGAAAGATCTAATAATCACTGTTGATGAGAGTTTGACGGACCTGAAATATCATGGAAAAACAATATTAACATTGGTAATTAAGTAATTTATTCAAGACTATCATACATTCATACTTCTTACGATTCCCCACTTGGTTCTTTTGGGATTTCTTTCTCATGAATTCACTAATATTTTTTCATTTCACTCTAAATTTCTAACCAACATCATATATTAATATCGAAGGACAATTCCTTCAAGAAAGTATCGATACCAATTTATTGGTTCATTAACTATCCTTCACCGGATAGCTAATCAATTTTTTTTTTCTAAGAACCTTTGGATGGTAATATCGATACTAATTGATTCCAATGTGTATCATTAGTCTCCGATGCCGGGACCGACTAATCAAGTTTGTCATGAATGTCGATATCAATACAACTCATTGATACCATTAACTATTCCTAAACTAAAATAGTTAATCAAGTTCTAACAGTACTTTAAAATATCCTTCAAAATGCTGATGTCAAGGATCCCTGACATCATTAGCCACCATACCAGGAAGAGCAAATCAAGTTTTCGTGGAAATGTCGATATCAATTAAGCCCATTGATATTATAACTATTCTTCACCTAAATAGTTAATCAAGTTCAATATTTTCCATGTTCCATGGTGATGTTAGCAAACTCTACTAACATCATTAGAATCTCGTACTCGGGACTGACTAATCAAATCCAAAGAAATGCTAATATTAATGGAACTTATTAATATCATTAATCATTCCTAACCGGACATTTCTCACCCATTTCATTAGATGTGTCCCCTTTTTGGAAATATATATATATAATCCAAAAATTAAACAAATTTTCATAATTATACACATTTAAAAAAGATATTAATGTAGAACATCTACCTGCTGCAGAAGCTCAACTCGTGCTCCCCTACTGCAGTTATGGTCCCTCTTGTATTCATAGGTATTCACATTATTTTCCATTTAAGTTACATTTCTCATAATAACAATAGTAACAGCAAATGTTGAACTCCCTTCAACAATTCTTCTTTTACATTTGTGTTACCCATTACATCCTTTAAGATCATTGTTCTTTATTTAATCATAACTAATATTATAAACTTAAGTTTCTAACATAGCTTATTTCCTTTGAACATTAAGACATAACACCACATAGTTTATTAAGGGAAAGAAACCTAATTCTTCCCTTAATGCGTCTAAATTTCCTGTTTTAGTAACTTGTCGAAATTGTCAGCAGAGGTTGCAGCCTGACCTCTTCTCAGATTATTAACTATATCTGGAGTTCTAAAACACCAATTTAAGCGAGGTTAGTCTTGTTGGAAAGCTAACATCCTTGGATATAACTTCTATGAAGAAACCTCTCCTAAATTCTATTATTTTTAGGCTTCAATCCCTTCTAGAATCTAGCGAGATGAATTTGTCCTCTTTTCATCAATTGTTTAAATGAACCTTTAAACATCTTCATTTCCCACTCTTCCTAAAAAACAACCATTTCTACATTATATGTATGGTAACCTCACTAAATGTGACCTTCTCATCTCTTCCCCTAGCAATTTCTTTATTTTTTTCTTGTTAATTTCCTTGCGTAATGATATTTTCCTTACCAATTGGTCTAAATCTTGCATAAACCTAACAATTTTATCTCTTATATTTTTTGTGGAAAAATAAAAAATTTCTTTCATCCCTTTTGTTTCCACTGCTGCCGGCCTTGAGAGGAAGAAAATAAGGTATTTATAGTCTAATTTTTCTTTAATTACACTTTGGCCCCACTTACTTAAATGTTTTATTTTTGCCCCCATTCCTTTTTCCTTTTACAATTTGAGTTATACTTCTTTTTTATCATCTATATTATTTTTAGTTTATATAAGTTCATTCCTAAGGTTTACATACAATGTTAGACCATCATAGTGGTGTATGGTTTGTTCAGTTTGGTGGAGAGATGAAGCATTAAATGCTCTAGAAAAATAGCTACTTGAGTAGCCTTTCTGGTATGAAAGGTAGAAGATGATGAAAAGTCGTTAAACAACAAATTGTATGGCGTTCCTTTTTTTGTTCATGGAAAACTCCTTTTTGTGTAAAATCATTGGCTATGGAAAGGTGTATCAAGGATGACCTTTTAAAAAGTGATGACTCTGAACATTGTGGTTCATGTTTCTAATATTAAAAAAAAAAATTGGTTTTTTGCATTCTACTAAGCGAAGGTAAGTTAAGGATGGCTCTTTATTCTAAAAAGTTTGTCCTCACCAAGAGTTAGATGTTTATAGGCAATGGATATTTATGTGATAGGTTATTTAAGCTCAGCGTGATGATCATTGTATATAAAAAAAAAAGATTAATAAATATTCTTCTTTTGTTTATATGGTTGAGTCTTCTGATCTATTCATTGACAAAAGTAGCGAGCCTTTAGGTTTAATTCACATTGATATTTGTGATTTAAAGTTTATGCAAACTAGAAATGATAAAAAGAATTTATTTACTTTCATTAATGATTGCATATGATATCATTATATCAATTTGCTAATAAGCAAATATGAGGCTTTAAAAGTGTTCAAACATTTAAAAAAATGAGATTGAAAATCAACTTAGTTAGAAGATCTATGTGATAAGAAGCGATAAAAATGGGGAATACAATTCACCTTTTGAAGAATTTTATTCTGAGTATGGTATAATTCATCAAATCATGGCTTCTTATTCTCTATAACAAAATGGTATTATTGAATGTAATAATCGAACGTTGAAAGAATTGATGATGCTATATTGATAAGTTCAAAATTACCTTAGAACTTGAAGGCTATCTCATCAACAAATTATATTATTAATAAAATACCTTATAAGAAATTGGACAAGATATCATATGATTTATGGTATGGTCTAAGACCATCTTATAAATACATATAAGTTTCGAACACTAAATTGTTGAATATGCTTGTTGTTTAGGTTTGACAGTTTTGGGAATTGAAACCTCTTGCATGTTTTTTATGATTTTTTTTGTTTTTTGTTGTTTATTTTGATTTAATCATGTTTAATCATGATAATATGGTTTGTGTGAACCAAAAAAGCTTGGTTTTTAGGCTTACAAGGCAAGATTATAGATTTGGCAATAACTGGGGTATTTTTGGACAATTTTAGGTTTTTTTTTCTTCATGTTCTTAGAAAGAACATTGTCCTAGCTCCATAATTTGAAAACGTTTTGGTCCAATTCTTTGCATCAACAACTTCATGAGCTTTGGTTAATCAATAATCAAGGGTTAATTCGCATCAATAATCATGATTTCTGATTTTAAATCTAAGATTTTGTTTTTTCACCGAAACCTATTTTGATCAAATTGTAATTTTTGGTTGATAATATTTTATGTTTGTTGCTTGATTATTGTTTAGTGATTGATTTCCAACATGCTTATATCTTTGGTTTGTTCATATATGGTTTGGATCGTGATTCATGTTTATGGGCATGTTCTTTGTGTTCTTGGGTTTTTATATGTTTTAATCTGTTTTTGACAACAAAATTTCATATTTTTATGTTTTTTCAAGTTTGATATGTTTTGGGTTTTGTTTTTGGTTTAGTTTATGATCCAACCAAAAATTCTGGGTCAACTCAATTGGGTCAAGTTCGGATCAGATGGGTAAGGTCTTGTTCAGTTCTCAAAATTTTTGATAAATGAATTTTTGGTTTAAAGGTGTGTTTGACAACTTGCCATTAAACCTATTTTGGTAGGATTATCCTAAAGAAAACTAGTTTTTACCAAACAAAGCCTTAAGAAATAATAAAAACAATAAAAATATATTTTTAAAAAAATAATATTTTTTTTGCATATAGCTAAGAATCCTAAAAATTATTTGAGTATTTTTTTTTAAATCTGAAATACTTTGGCATGTTTTTTTTAAAAAAAAAATATTGCATGAATTTTACAAGTTTGTAAAATTTAATTCCAAAAAATTTTGACCTAGATTTAAAAATTCTCAAAAACTTATTTTTGACAAGGAAATATATTATTCACTTTTAATATAAGAATAAAAAAAACTTATAAAAGATTTAATATCCAAAATATTATTAAGGATAATAATTTATTCTTATTCACTTTAATATAAGGATAAAAACTGCTACAAGCAAATAATGATAGCAAGCAAGAGTCACTTTCAAATTTATCCTAAAAGAAGCCTTAATGATAATTGAGGATATTTGAACTTGTGACCCATGGTGCAAGCAAGAGTCATGGACATTCGAAATACAGAAAGAAAAGGTAAAATTTTAATAACCACTAAATCTCTTTGGATTTCAAACTTTAGCTCTTCATGGCACATAAGTTGTGAATGAGCTTGCTTTCTTTTGATATCTTTTCAAGTCAGGATCTTTTAGAAAAATTTCTTGATCTAGCAAACCAAGATTTGTTCATCATAGCAAATCCATCATAGTAGGTCGATAGAATTTAGAAACACCATCGGCCATAGCAACCACAAACAAAGAAAAATGATGCAACTTATCTCAAATAAAGCATATTAGGGCTGCTAATACAGTTCTGTTACACAACCAATCCCTTGACCAGAATCTCTAAAGACCAATTTAGGTTTTTAGTAACCATAATACTAGGTGCCAACTTCTTATCCAATCATAGACCTCTCCACACCCAGTAAGAGTCACCGTAATGTCATGCTCTCATGAAGGGATCAACAATTTATGCCAACAATTTGTATACATTGTGATAAATAATATGTAATTGGTATGGCACAAAATAGTAATATATAATGGTAAATCTTGACAAATTTGTCAAAGACATAATACCATAAGATAATTACTCTTAAATAGGATTATCTTTATTGACAATGTAAAGTCAAAGGATAATATTATAGATCTATTTATAAAATGCTTAACGAAAGAGCAAGTAGATAATTCATCGAGGAGATGTGATTAAAGTCTTTATTCAAATAATTATCATGATGACAACCCAACATAGTTGATTGAAGATCTCAAGATCTAGGTTCAAAGGGATAATTGAATCATGCATTAATTAAGTAGTAGCACTGTTACTCCTTTCTATGATGAAAAGTGCTACCTGCATTAAAAAATGATAAACTATGTTTTTAATTATTCTTATATCTTGAGAAATAATTCAAGTGAGGTATTATAGGAAACTCGTAATAAGAATCACCTATATAAGTGTGAAAAGAGGCCACTTCCACGAGAATTGAAAATACTAAATTCTCTAAAGCATCTTCTCAAATCAGGAAATATTTGGGGTCAAGATGAACACAACTATAAGAACCAAAATTATAAGAAAATAAATTGCATGATCTTCATTTTCTGGTTTACATAAAAGGCTAAATAGTTTAAAATATCACATTCACTGATTAGTCGAGTGAATCTAATAGTTTTCACTAGGGAATGTTCAAGGCTAAAAGCTATCTAGTCCAATATAGTGACTTTTTACTGTTGCTCTCTATTTGCGTGTCTATTTTGTATTTTATTCTTGTAATATAATTTTCATTCATATAAGTGATTATTGGAGTGAATGGAAAGTTGTGTCTTTTACTAAACAGTTGTATATGTTTAAAAGTCTATTTAAAATAGACTTGTGTCATTTTAAATAAAGTTATGCCATTTAAAAGAGTTGTATATGTTTATTTAAATAAAACTAACATTAAAATTGTCTCTCTATATGTAAAGACAATTATGACATTATTTTAATAAGGAAAACAAAACTTTTATATTTTCAAAAAATCTTC
>Ga0325403_1001205_pt1 | contig 21081 bp, 4 predicted proteins | sample PopdelMetagenome_19_FD_205665 | JGI IMG/M metagenome (GOLD analysis project Ga0325403, IMG submission 205665) | Populus deltoides microbial communities from Bellville, Georgia, United States - Xylem-PdKOR-R4 | ecosystem: Host-associated > Plants > Phyllosphere > Stem > Wood/Secondary xylem... | reverse complement strand
TTAGATGCAAGACTTAATTATACTTTAAATGGGTCAAATTAATTTTATGAGAGGCTTAATTGGTGACAAATTAAGTTTGAGAGCCTAATTTGAGCTTAATTGAGAATATTAAAATTTTAGAGAACAAATTTAATTTTTACCAAGTTAATTGATTGAAATTGAGAGGCAAAATCGCAAGAAAATCAAAGTTTTAGGGTCAATTAGGGGTTACATTGAAGAAATTCGCAGCAAATGACCAATCTGAAAAAGAGTGCTGAACGATAAGATTGATTGAAATCATGGGTGAAATTGAAGAAAATAAAAGTTTAATGATCAATTAGAGGCTAAATTAAAGAAATTGAGACCAAGGACCACAATAAAAACAACGCTGAAATCTGGGTCTAGAATTGAAGCTTTTACAGGGACCAAATTGCATAAACTTTAAAGTTTGAAGCCAATCAGGGGTGTAGATGAGATAAATCAGAAATCGAAGGACCAAAACAAACTTTACAAAAACAATGTTGTTTTGATTGCCGTTTATTTTCTCCTTCAATTTTCTTTGAAACGATAGCCGAGAGAGACTATTTTGTAGATGCATTTAATGCCCCTAATCTTCACCAAAGTTGACAAAAATTGCATACAAATGATTATTTGACATTTCTTTACAACCTCGTATGGTCCGTTCAGGCTGATTGACAACACAACAGTTACGACTCTAGCCTAAAAAAATCAACTCAAACAACCTTTAACTATAAAAAATTACACAAAATCCTCCCCCACTCTATCCATAGGACTAAAGAAGGAGACAAGTGGCAGTATATGATTTCAAATAAAACCTTGAAGATTGAAAAAGAAAAAAGAAGAAAAAAACGAGTTGTCCCCCCCCCCTCCATACCAACAATATATTAACAACCACGTGTTAATACCAAAAATAAATACAGGGAATTCTAAGAGTTAAAACTTATCAGAATAAGTTTTAGGTTTGCTTTATAAAAGTCATCAATTCGAGAACCACAAATCTTAGGACCACTGGAGATTTACATGGTCGTTAATTTTAGGGCCCGTGTAATTAGTCGAGGTACGAGTAAGACCACCTAGACACCTATATTAATAATAATAAAAAATAATAAGTATAGGGCTCGTGTCCAATCATGTCTTGACAACTGGTTTCTGACCAGAAAGAGACGTGTCTTGTCCGAAATTGAGAGTAGGACAGCGTCGATATTTTTTTATATTCTTCCTATCCATTTGAATGTCTTCGTGTCCAATCATTTCTTGCTTGATTGCATTGTAGTTACATGTCTTTAAAGATTAAATTATAAGTATCAATTATAGCTGTAATAGTCAATAATTAGCTTGATTTTCGCGTCACACTACGAGTGTTATTTAATTTTAAAATCTTGTATATAAAGTCAAATTATTTTCATAAGTAGAAAACAACGCGATTTTGACATGAATTTTCTCTCTCTAGAAACTGTGAAGACGCGATTGTGTCGGTCATATTGTTTTTTCTATGAATCTTTTTCAAAAGTTTTCCTAGTTAAAACTTACTTCTTATATATATCTTCATTTATTTTACTATATGCGAAAATAAAAGAATACTTAATTCGAAATAAAAATATATATAATTTTTTAATAAAAAGATTAAACATTTTATTCTCACCAAACGCTTTTGGATTTTCTTATAAAAATATTTGCATATTATTCTTGTACATGATGATTTAAACTAAAGCAGACAATATTGTTCACTTGAGGTTTTTCTTTTTTAAATAAAAAGATGATATGTTGCCCACTACAATAGGTTGCTAGAAAATTAGGGTCCGAGTAATTTAGACTCTAAAACCTGAATTTCAACCTATTTTTATTTAAAAAAACACAAAAAAACAATAGAAATATCAACAATCTAAAATACCCTCCAATCAGTCTCAAAACTTAAAATTAAATTAAATTCTAAGTGTTCCGATCTACATTTTTAAGAATAATTAAAAGCTCAAATCATCTCAATAAAACTCCATTATTTAAAATTAATCAATTGACATAAAGATTGATATTTTTGTATGACCATTATATAATCAACCAAAACCTTTCACTCTTCTCTTTATTTTTAATTATTTTCTCTCACTTAATACACGAGAATTGAAAAAAGAAGAAAATAAAGTTTTAGAATCAAAATATTAAAACCAGCAACTAAAAAGGTTAAATATATAAAATTCAAAAGATGAAACCAAATATTTTTTAGCCTCATGAATAGTTAACAAGTATTGTGGATATATTGTAGCAATCAATAGGGCTCTATCTACATAGACAGTAAAACTTCTAACTCTTTTAGTTTTTTGAATTATAATTTTTAATATTAGCAACAAAATGCAATAAAATAAAATAAAAAAGATAACAATTGTAGATCCAAAATAATTTTATAATTAAGTATTACTCTAAAAGTGGTGGTTTTTTCATCGAGTATGGCTCCACCATTCATCATCTCACACATTACCGTGGATGGGTTGTGTAAAATTTTATGTTTTTGGTGATTTGGTCTTAATTGAAAACTAATTGATTTTGATTTCTTATGAAAAGGTGAGATTGAAAGAAGAGGGATTGAAATGAAAAATGAGCTAAACATGGGTGACATGCCATAAGTTTCGCAAAAGATGCACTTTGGTCTTTGTAATTTAAAAATCTCAAAAATTATATAATTTCACTATCTCAATATTTTTCCAATTTAATTGTAGTGCAAAAAATTTATTTTTGTTATTTTTTAGTCCTTGGTTGAGAAAGGAGATAGAGGGGTCGCTGGATTCCGGCAGTTGAAAGAGAAAAGTATCGTTAACACTGATGTAGGCCATCAAAATGGATGTTATTTATGTCAAATGGTTTTATTTAATGAGAGGAGTTCATATTAAGTGTTTTTTTAGCTTTAAAGTTTGTGAGAAAACATATCTGAGCTTGGGTTGATTTTTGAATTCGGGTTGATTTCAGGTTTTTGGGTTGTTTTCAAGGCCATATATAGGTTTATCACGGTTTCTATGATGTTTTAGGTAAAAAAATAGGTTGAAAATGAGTTTTTGGATGAAAAAAACTCAAACCCTGATTTCTCAGCCACAAAAAATTAAGGGCCTAATCACACAGGCCTTCTTGGTCTGATCATACAGGCCCAACGTACCTAGCCTTTGCTTTTTTGTCCAATTATTTATTCAAGTTAATAATTTTTTTATGGTATGTTATTTTTTTAATTTATGTTTAAATTAGTAGCTCTTCTCTATTTCGCTTTGCTTAGAGAACCTGTTGTAAATAACAATTATTTTTTAGGTATGCATTTAAATTTAAAGAGTTTTTCTGATTCATCTATAATTTTTTTTTTTTAATCTTTTGTATGAATGAACCATATTTTTAAAAATAAAATATGTGTAGTCTTGCATGATGTTTTTCTTTCCTATTTTATTTTATTTGATCAATTTAATTTGTGTCTCTATTTCTATTATTTTTTGCTTAAATAAAAAAGATATTTTAATAAAAACATTTAGCAAACACTACCGGGTATATGTCTCGTCTTTCGAGATTAAATATTTTGATGTGTACTTGTCGCTCGATTTTCAAGTTTTGTTTTTAGATATCGTTAATGACTTTTTATTTATTTATTGACATATATAGTTCTCGATTTATTTGATTACATGTACGCACGAAATTTTTTATTTGAACTCAAATTTTTTAAACTATAGAAATGTGTTGGAAAAAATCTACATATATAATTTTTTTATAGGAAAGAAAATATCCGATCTGTGGAGGAGCATGGGTCACATAACTAGTATAACACTAGATTTTGACAACGCCATGCTATGGTAGTGCTTGTTGTGTTATCCAAAATCTTATTCCGGTGAAGGGCATGCAATTAATAAATGAAAAAAAGAGAGGTGAAAAGTGAACTTATATAGATGTAAAGATAACTTGCATTTTTATTTTTTAGTGGTTCACTAGTTTTTTTTTGCTCACGCTATATTGTTAGTTAGATAAAAAATTATTTATACTAAAAAAATTATCTAGGTTGCGAGGAATTTTTTGGAATTGTTAATAAATCCAACCTAGTGAGTCAACTTTAAAAACTCTTGACTTGACTCCCTACCTAGCTCGAGTTTCATTAAGTTGTGTGAGAGTTGCCTTGACGTAACTCAGTCAACTTGACATGTTTAAAGATAACTCGGATGATCCATAAAAAGTGTGGTTTGACTTTAAAAAAATTTCAAGATGATTTGTTTTTAATATTTAGATGGTGACATATTTGATTGACTCGGGCTTTACAACTTAACTAGTAAAACTTGCAACCCGAATCATGGATACCACTAGTTTAACAACTTTTTTTTACTTAATAATACGATAACAAAAATAGAAGTTTATAAAATTGAACACCAACCAAATGTTAGGATTATTTTAAGATTGTGATAACTTCATAAAAAGTAAGTCAAAACAAGTTATGAATACCAGTTCAAAATCAACCAAATATTGTAGGATAAAATTGATAAAAAATCCAAAAATGATTCAATTAAAAGAAAAAAAATTGAAAGATATAAATTTTTTAAAAGAAACCATAGAACATTGTTATTAAACCCAACCCAACATATCAACCTTTAAACCTTTCCACCCAATTCCTTGACTAGCTTGGGTTTAAAATTAACTTCCATAAGAGTTGACTATTGGTGACCCAGTTGATTTGGCAGTCCAAAAACAACCCTGAGACCTGTAAATGTGTGGTTTGGCTTTTAAAAAAAAATTAATATGGCATCTTTTTTTTTTAAAAAAATATTGAGACAATGACATATTGAATCAACTTGAGCTTTGTTGTAACCCATTTTTGGGTCCCCACACAAAAATAAAAATAAAAATATAAATATATAGCTGGAAGAAATTAGAAAAATAATAGGAGGTTGGAGCGCTCAGAAAAGGATCAGAAAATTGATTAAGGAGGTTCAAAAATATAAGGATTGAAATTTTTTACAATATATACTTAAATGATGAGAGCCCTGTGGGAAAAGAAAATTTAATTTGAAGAGAAAAGTCCAAAATTGGATGTTTATGGACTTAATTAGATTTTATTGAAGGTTTAATTGAATTTATAGAGGGTTTGATTGCAAAAACAATTGATTTTTAAGTCAATTTGAGCTTTAATTGGAAGAAATTAAAGTTCTGGGGTCAACTTATAATTTTTAAGAGTTGATTTGGTCAAATCAGGGGCTTAATTGCATAAATATTGAAGTTTAATGGCCAATTAGGGACTTAATTGAGGAAATCTGAAACTAAGGACCAAATTGGAAAAGGCGTGTAAATAGAGGGGCTGTAATTAACAAAATCAGGGGCCAAATTGAAGAAATTAAAAGTTTATTGATCAATTGAGGGTCCAATTGCATAAATTAGAGACCAAGAACCAAAGTGAAAAATGCGGCCAACTATAAGGGCGGCGATTGAAGTTGAAGGGATGCAATTGAAATGAACAAAAGATAAATTAAAGACTGATTTGGAAGTTGGCATGTTGGCGCCATATTTAAATAAAACAACACGTTTTGTCCAAAATCACGCCGTTTCATGCTTTTCAAAAAAAATAAAAATAAAAAGGGTGCAAAACAGTGTCGTTTTGAGCGACACTGTTCCTTTTTCTTCTTCCTCTGGATGTGCAGCAGGGGAAGAATGAAAACTTTTTTTTTTCTCTTGAATTCTTCCTGCCTCTCTTTCCCCGCATGCTTCTGCCTAAAACCCAAAGCCCCACGCATGCCCTCATGATGAAAAATCAGCAAGGACGTGCTCTGCAAACCCACGCCCGTTGGCTGCCTAGCCCGGCGTCGTGGCAGGGCAGGTTGGCGTCGCTCCCCACGCACAGCGATAGGGTGGCAGTAGGGACGCCCCCCGCTCCCCTTTGCCTTATAAATACCGCACTCATTGCCAACAGATAGTGGGGGAACAAAAAAAGGAAAACGCAGAGAGAAAACGAAAACAGAGCAGGAAAAAAGTGAGGAGAGGCAGAGAAATAACAAAGGAAAAGAGAGAAAGGAACGAACCGAAGAGAGGAGAGAAAGTGACCAAAAGGAGAGTAACATAATAGAGAGAGAAAGGAAAGATTAAGGGGAAGCTGGAAACCAGGAAGGGAAATTTTGTTAAATAACAAAACCAAGAGGACAAAGAGACAACCACTGGTAAACGAAACAGAGAAAGAAAGAAAGAAAAATAGAGGAGAGGGGAAAAGGAAGAATCTCTCTCTTCGCCGCTGGAAATAACAGCATTGCTGTTTGGAGCCGCCGTCCGTGAGCCACGACACCGCCACCGGCCTCCACTGCAGCACCGCCAGCGAAGCAGCCAGACTAGCAACGCACTGCCTCTTCCGCGCCAGGTAACTCTTCTTCCCCCTTCATTGTTTGCGTTTTGTAGCTTTTTACCTCCTGCATGCAGAATGAATAGCGTTCTGCATGCAGGAAGAGGGGAGGGAAAATAATTCCCCCCCGGTCAGTTATGTTGCTGGGCCAGGCTGATTCTGGCCCAGCATTGTTGGTTTTTTTCCTTCTCTGGGCCAGGATGGTTCTGGCCCAGCCATGTGTTTATGGGCCAGACTGATTCTGGCCCATCCCTACTGTCTGGGCCGGGTCCAGCCCAGAAGAAAATAGAATATGAACTTTTGGGCTGAAGATCGGCCCAACCCTTTTGGGGTTGAGTCCGGCCCAGTTAGTGGGCCGACCCAGCCCAGCCCAGCCCATCTAGTATTATATATTATATATTATATTGTTTTTGTATTATATATATATATAATTTAAAAAAATTCTGAAAAATCCTTAAAAAATTTGTTGATTTTCCTGCATATTTTTATCAAAATTATTTAATACTGGTTTGTATTTTTATACCGTAAAGATACAAATCCAATATTAAAATACTCGGTTTTCGTCGAGACATCAAAAATATAAACTATAAAAAAAATGTTTTGTTTTCATGCATACGGCCTAGTCTCTCCAAAGATAGAGAAAAAAAATCATCACATCATATTTTCATATAACAAAGAAAATTTCAAAAAATATCTGTATTAGTATGCACTTTTGCTGTAACAACAAGTTTGTTAGAACCATGAGAACTAGGCCAATATTTTAAAAATTCTAAAAAATATTTTTGTCTTCTTTTAGTATCTGGATTAAAAATTTATACGTAAAACATATTCCTAATATTAAAAATATATTTTTCATATAGACGTTAGAACGGTTAGGTTTTTACCCGATAAGATAAGGACCTCCTTACTAAGGAGGACTTTTCTTAAACCATAGACAGACCAACAACTAGAAATACGATAACACCTTAGTTTTTTATCAGACAATCAAACAATGCAGCTTACCTTAGGTAAGATGTATTTGGGGTGCTAATATCTTCCCTTTACGCAACCAGTCCTCGTACCCGATCTCTGAGACCAGTTAGGGTTCCTAGTGACCAAAATATTAGGTGGCGACTCCCATTCCATTTTTCATTGATAAAAAACAAGAATTTCTTGTCTCTCTATATTTGCCAGATAGATAGATACATTTTAGATTTAAAGTGGAACATATTCGCCGCGACGCCGCACCCGTGCGACAGGCTTCACGACTTAATTCGCTAAACCTGCGACTTGGATCAAGGACTCTACTGAATTTAAAAATTTATTTTTTAACTATTTTTTATTTAATGATGTGATAAAAAAATAAATATTTGTAAAAATTAAGCACCAACTAAATGCCGAGATATTTGTTTAAGACTAAGATAACTTTATATAAAATAAATCAAAATAGATTATGATGACCCATTTAAAATTAATAAAATATATAAGGATAAAATTTAAAGAAAAAAATTGGAAGGTAGAATTTAGAAAAAAAGAAAAAAAAGTTTGAAAAAAAATTAAGACATTTTATTGTATATATAAACAATATGACATCATAACATTGATTTTTTTTTTATAAAAGAAATCAGCACATTTATCTCAAAATTCTAACAAAATAACACAATTTGAGAATCTTCTAGTAAATAGCACACTTTCATATTGTTGCACTTCTGAAGTTGGACATTTACTAAATGTCACTATTCGCAAATGCAACAAGACATTTGTCACGTTTTAGAAGCATGACTTATCATGAAATTTAAACATCTCCCAGATAAAAGAACACAAATAGATGCAAATATCTCTCTCTCTAAAAACTAACTTCCATAACCTTTCTCTCTCTTAAAACCCACAAATCCCTTATGTTTTGCCCTTAAAACACCTAAAAAAAAATCAAACCCAATTTAGTCTCCAAATGTATCCTTAGATGTTTTCCTCTTTAAAATCCGTCACTGTCACTGTTGCTGTCGCCCCAACTTTTTTTCTAGTCCTACAAGAAAGGTAAACATATTACATTGCTATGAATTTGTGTTTGATTTAGTTGAAATAAAATCATTGTTAATGGTTTAGTTTGAGTTTAGGGTTTTTTGAATTAGTAATAAATTAGTTATTAATACCATTAATTAGAATTGATCTGATAGAGTTGAACATGAAAATAAGTTATATTAATTACGAATTATTTTTTTCAATAAATTATGTGTTGTATTGGATTTTTGATAAGTTGTCGAATTAGAGATTTTGTGTGGATTGGTTGAAATCAATCAATAATTTTATGGACTATGCTTGATGATTTCATGTTATAGAGCATGATTGCGATAAAATTTTGACAAATTACACGTTGCGTTGAATTGTGGATAAGTTGCTGAATTTAATATTTTCTTTGAATTGTTTTAATTTGCTATGAATTTTGATTTGATTTAATGCAATTAAGTATGAAAATATCAATTAGATTTGATACATGAATTATGTTTAATTTTGATCAAGTATGCATTGTGTTAAATTTTAGGAATTTTTTTGAATTTGTTATGGATTTTGGCAATTAAAATTGGAGTAATGCAATTTAGTTAAAACTATGTCTGATTAACTGAAATTCGATTGTTTATTACATAATTTATTATAACATATTTATGTTATGTCTTATGGTGGCGTATTATTCCTGATGTGAATTGTAATATCACATACAATGATGAGAGCAATTTATTGTTAAATAGTAATTTAGGCATGTCATATGCGAAAATGTAATAAACTATTTGTTAGGGGCTTGGATGTAACTATAATGTTATTGATGTTGAAATAACTTAGAGGTGTCAAATTGGTGAACAACATTATTATCATGTATCAATTGTATGTGATGAGAGTTTTAAGATATTGATTGATTTTTTTCATTCAAAATGGATTGAACATGATGGTATTGTATATGAGTAGGAAACCAAAATCTTTGTGTCTCCCAACTTCTAGTTGAATATGTAAAAGTGCTTCACAATCTACTGATCTTTCAAAGTCATTAATAGAGGGAAAACAAATTTATTGTCGGATGATTTGTTACAAAAGGTTAATGATACTTTGTTTGACAATCCATTTGCTGATCAACATAGATTTGACTATTCTAAGCCTAATAACAATGAAGATGATAAGACGTTAAACCTGAATATGATAGTAAATATTGATAATGATGTTGATAATGATATTGATGATGAAATAATACCTCATATTCTTGAATATGGAGATGCTTCTAGATCAAGTTTTGTTGTTTCTCATGATTGATCACTTAGTCATTAGAATCATTTAATTATTTTCTGAAAAGTGCTCATGCAATGCTTGTTTCAACTCTAATACAATTGATATATTACAAGTGTAATAGTTATTAGGTCAAGTAGAAATGTGAAACAAATAATTTTATTCAACAATGAATAATTTAGCCTTCATTAATAAAAGTTGAGCTGACAATGAGCAGAGATAAATCAAGAGATCATATTGCAATATTTTTCAATTCTGAACAATAGGTTTTCTAGGTCAACACCCCTATTAAATCGGGTGTTGTAAAAAAAGTCAGTTAAGCAGTCAGATTGAATAACAGAACACACACATATGGTAAATGATAGGGCATACCGAACTTTCAAGTTCATATGTTCTTGTATGTTGTGCTGAGAATCACTTAGACTTTACATAATTTGTTGATGATCATTACACGATTCAGAGCTACATATTAGTATATGGCATGACATCCTGTCCATTACCAGATGAGTTAGAATGAAGTGACTACACAAGACCTCAAGTTGAAGCAGACTTATCTATATGGAAACTCGAGCATGGTCGATGAAGGTCTACTCGTTTGCACAATGAAATGGATGCAAAAGAGAGTCATATGCATTAAGATGTGGTATGTGTAATGAAATAGGCTATAATAGGAAAACATGTCATATTCAACAATATATGTATGATAAAAAAAAAGTTAAAATATATTATGGCATTTTTCATTAGCATATTAAATCTATTTAATTTCACATTAAACACAAATACTCTTATATTAAATCTATTTAATTTCACATGTCATACAAATAATAAGTGTTGTGCACGTGAGGTGACGGATCTTCTTCTCATGTTAGGCGACCACATTAAGACACTGACATTCTTGGAGAGCAAGATTTTTCCCATAAAGAGTTTGAGTTACAGTACATGACTACTAGGCCCGTTGAAACTTCTGTCATGTAGTTGTAAGATAAACATCAATCAAAAGATTAAGGGTATTATATATATATAATTATATTTTAGATGGTTATGCAGGATGAGGTCACGATTTATTATCGGACTCATAAACATATGAAACTACATGAATGAATTCAACCATATGCATCCCAGATTGGTTTTTTACACATCAATTATCTAAAGCACATCAAGCTTGATCATGTCTTGATCCATGAACTAATTGAGTTATGGAGACGTAAGACAAACACATTCTATTTTAGGCACAAGAAGAGGACACCGACATTGCAGAAAGTTGCAATTTTGTTTGGACTTCCTATTAATGAATGGGCAGCCACATCTACTTGAGTGTAATCATATTACAGTATTTGAGCATACATTTGGATTGACACAATGTGAAACCCGAGAACAAATTATACAAAAAAGGAGGATTTATAATAAATTAAAATTTTCAAATACAAAAATAATGTAACTACAAAAAATAATAATGATAATAATGATGATGATAAAATTTATTAGTTTTAGAGGACAAAAAAAAATGGTTTAATTGAGAAAAAGGGAGAAAGATAGGGCCAAAATGGAATTAAGAAGAAGTAAGACTATAAATATCCCATTCCTTCTCTCTCCCATGACTGGCTGGACAACATCAAGAAGGGGTGGAAATTTTCAGATTTTTCCTTCATCAAACCTAGGAGTAAACATAAATTAGTATACCTACACAAGTCTTGGAATTATTAAGTAGAGGAAACACATTTAGGTGGAGAATTAAGAAGAAGAATTTGTGAAGAAAAAAAAGGGGAAGAGTGGCTGGCTATATGCAAGGAGAAGAAGGCTAAGATTCTCTTTTAAATTTTATGAAGTAAAGCTTAGATTTAATCCAAGTAAGGAGTTCTAATTCTAATTCTATTAAATTAACTTCAATTTGATTAGAAGTTTCATAATTTTCTTGAATTGGGAATTAGGCTTCTTGAACATTAAATTTGGGGAAAATACAGAAATGATTGAAATTAAGTAGACTAGAATAGTCTAAGTTGCCTCAAAAGATAAAATGAGTCCATAAAAAAGAGGAAGGGAACCCTCCCTTAGGCATGTTTCGACCAAGAGCCAAGCCAGGGAAGGAAGAGAAATTCTGGTGGGTTGAGTATTTTTGATGCATTAATTAGTGATAGAAATGGTCTTGAATATGGAGGGGTGCAATGAAAGAGAGAGAGAGAGAGAGAGAACAAATGCAAGGTGACCGGCCACTAGAAGGGAAGAAAGGAGAGGAGGAGAACTTATGATTTTCTTGCTTAATTAATTGAGATGTGTTGTTATTGTTGCAATGTCGCGGTCGCACAAATTAATTACCCTAGCTTCAAACACAACACATAAGATAGTATAGAGCAAGCAAGGGGTCGATCCCGCGAGGAAGATTCAAGTCAGATTTTTATGTTATATGATATGCAATTTAGAAGGGGGGTTTGGACGTTATCTGGGCTAAAACAAAAGAAAATAGAAAACTATCAAACAAAATTTAATAAAATCAGAAAATTATCAAGAGAACAAACCTTGGTTGCAAACACACATCCACCTACAGAAATCAGAACTGATCATGGAAACAAAACATCAATTTATATTCTAAATATTTATCTCTTCTTAACACTGGTTAGTTAACGGATCCACCGTATAACTAACCCTAACCATCAAACAACCACAGTATCCGCACTAGTAATTTAATTCAGTGGTAGCCTTAAGAACTAGTTAAGTTGATTAATCAAGAAAACATAACTGTCCGCAGTCTATGTTTGATTTGATTGAATGCTCTCCTTAAGATTAATAACGTAGATCTGCCACAATTATTAAACTTAGTTGCTTCACAAGTTCATATACCACAACTCCGGTTTTGATATTAAACTTAGTAATAGATTGTCTACAATAATAACTTAGAGTCCGCTCTAGCAATTAAAATAAACAATCATAAGAAAAATAAGCATAGAAGAACAAACATATTCATCATATAAACAGAAAAAAAGGTAAAATAAATCTCATAGTTCTTGAAATCCGAAGGTTCCGTGTCCTTGCAACCAATAAAAAGTGTTTAGCCTTGCATGTTTGTTGAACAACTAATCAAAAAGAAGGAAGAATGCATAATTTTGAGTTTCTTAGAGGAGGGGGGCGTTTTTCTCCTCTTGGCTGGTTGCCCCCCTTATCTTTCCTCATTCTTTTTATATCCTAGGAAACCCTAGTCTCTATTTTACTAAATAGTCCTCCCTTAAGTAGACTGTTTATATTTAAGTACTTCAATAACTATTTTTGTAAAAAAGAAGAAATAGCCTTGCATGAAATCTTCAAACTTTAACTTAGAGGAGCTAAATTGCTGAAATAAAAACTTGGATATTGGGTTAGATGCTTCGGAACGTAATTTGGACTCGTTTCTTCACGAAACCTGTTTGTTGGCAGAATTCAGTTGTCATCTTTGAAAAATCATATCACCCTCATATGACATCGTTTTTGGCAGAAATTTGGAGCATTTATAGGTTGTTGAGTCAGGAATCCAAAACAACTGTGTTTTCAACAATTGGACTTCTGTAGCTCCAGATATTCAAGTTGGAATGGATGAAGGTCAACACTAGCAGATTGCGAGATTTGACTTTGAAAGCTGCGATTTCCATGCTTTTTCTTATTTTATTTTCTTGACTTAGACTTCTAGAAAGGTATGAATGTTAGCCTTTTAATGCCATTGGAATCACTGCATTTTAACCTCTATAGCTCACGCTTTGCAGAAAACATCGATTGAAGGTCAAATCTGCCAATTATCTCCAATTTACTCCTTTTTGCATCTTTCATCCAAAAGTGCCTTCAAAACATAAAACAAAGAATATCAAGGCATTTTATATATAAAACATAGGCAAAAAACTAGTTAAATGTGGGTGAAACTATCGAATAATATGGTTGCATCAGTTATAATGTGGTTGTAACGCCTAGCACATTCTTATGCGTTTATACTTATTTTCATTGATCAAGTATGTAAAAAATGCGAGTAAATTGTTTTCTTTTATAAGAAAAGTCTCAACAACCTATCAAAATTTTTTTTTAATTAAAAAACACAGTTTATCACAACTCTTGTTGAAATCATATTCACATAAATTATTTTTAAGTTTATCTTTCTCTTAAAATACATATATTCTTTCTGCATAAAACTAGATAACTCGGTGAACTTATGAAACTGATTTCCTCAAAAAAAATTACCTGTGACATATAAAAAATTAAAAATTAATTCATAATAAACATTTGCATGTTTCTAGTTACTAACGTTTAATAACTATATGATCAAAACCAATTTCATAAATATTTCTTTAATAACATTGATCTTACATTAATTTCCAACGTTATACATCTTCATTGTTCTTTGATAATTTTTTATTTCCAACATCTTATTCATCACATTATCATTCTTGTATCATGATAACTTTCCTTTTCCTTTTCCTTTTTTTTTTCCTTAATCTAGTTTAACACATCAATATACGATTAATTCCTTGTGACTTTAAAATTGATCGGAATCATTCAAACATTTTCATACAATTTTTCTTTTCACCTTGGATTTATTTCATAACTCTTTCCCTTTCATGAATATATTCAGTTTATGTTATTATTTCATATCACATGGAATTTGCACCACAATTTATTTCCTCAACACATAAATCATGTCGCACGCGCGACGTTCGATGGCGATTTTCATTTGTTTGCTTGATTAGTTCTTTGGGAGTCGCCACCTAGTATTTGATTGAAGGGTACTAGGAAACCTGAATATACTGGTCTTTGTCAAAAATTCAAGGGTAAGGGACTGATTGTGGCTAGAGAAGGTATTAGCACCCTTAGTGCACCCTACCTGAGGTAAGCTACTTTGTGGTTTGATATGATTTGAAAATTTGAAATATTAATCAAATTCTAAGGTTTTAATAAATCAATTATTAAATCCCAAAATATATGTAGAAACATGTTCTTACATTTTCATAGAAAATATAACATAATTTTATTTGTCCTTGAGATATTTAACCATATTCAAATTAAACACTTAATTCTTTTTGTCTTTTCAATTTTTATAATTCAATAACATAAATAAAAATACAAACACACACACATCTCTTTTCATTATAATTTTCTCATACACAATCTTTTACATGTAAAAACAAATAACAAAAAATCAAAAAAATCAAATACAATTTAAAAATTTAAAAATAAACCCCAAAATCTACAAGAATTGCAAGGGAAGCCTTCTGCAACTGCAAGAACAGTGTTGAGGAAGGTTTCTGGGCATTTGAACAGTGCGGCGTGTCTCCTCCACGCGCCACCGCCACTGGCGGCGCGTGGGTTCATGCGCCGCCAGGAAAACAAATCGGGAAGTAGGGCGTCTGTAACAGCTTCATCCCTTCTTGCTTTTCCTGCCGGCGGTGAGGAAATCTATCACCTGCAACAAAAAGAAAACGCATAAACAATAATGGGTTTTAATCATTTCCTTCTTTTAGATCTGACCATCCTCGGTCTTCTTTCTTCCTCCGGGTTTGTTTCCCTCTGTTGGTGGCAGATCTGGTCGTTAGTTCACAGTCCAGATCTGCTACGCGGGGTTGAACCGATGAAGAAGAGTCGAGGATTGCCGGGTCTTCACGAGCTGGCGGCTGGTTCAGGAGAATGGGCTGTTGAGGCCGAGTGAGGAGAGAGCTGGGTCTCCTAGCCTGTGGGTTGCTGGCGGTATTGAGGCGGAGACACCGTTGCTGGGAGAAGAAGATGAAGACGGCGCAGCTGAAGAATACAACGGGGGCTGACGCTGTATTCAGTCTAGAGATGAAAGGAGTGACGACCGGTCTTTGTTGGGTGTAGCTGGAGACCGTGAGAAGGAAATGGGAGGCTTTTGTGCAGAGGGCAGGTTTTGGCTGCAGTTGTTGGAGGTTGATGTGGGTGTGGCCTTGGTTGGTTTTTGGAGTTGGAGGCAAACCAGAGAAGGGAAGGGGTTTTGGCCATAGTTATTAAACCCGGCACAGGGGTTGACCCGGCCAAAGGGCCAGGTCCCGGGTTATATGGGTTAACGCAGGTTAACTCGGGTCAACCCGAAAAAATTAAAAAAAAATTAAGGTTTTAATATTTCATATGAAAAAAATCTATGCAAATATATGTTATAAATATTGTAAACAATAAAGTTTAAAAGAATATTTTAAAAAGTTTTTTTATCCCATATGAAAAAGATATGTTAAGCTTTTAAGTTGAAGTATTTAAATCAAAAAAGTTTTTTATCCCACATTGAAAAAACATAACTTTTTTCTTGGGAACATAGAATATATATACTAATGGGTTTCAAATCCCACATTGAAAAACATAACTTCTTTCATGGGAACATAGAGTATTTATACGAAAGGGCTTCAAATCCCACATTGAGAATATACTATGTTATCCTTTTAAGTTGAAGTATTTAAACCAAAAGGTTTTTTATCTCACGTTGAAAAAACATGATTTTTTTCTTGGGAACATATAGTATATATACCAATGGGTTTCAAATCCCACATTAAAAAAAAAACATAACTTTTTTTCATGGGAATATAGAGTATATACGAAAGGGCTTCAAATCCCACATTGAAAAGATACTTGTTATCCTTTTAAGTTGAAGTATTAAACCAAAATGTTTTTTATCCCACATTGAAAAAAACATGATTTCTTTCAAGGGAACATAGAGTATATATATATTAATGGGTTTCAAATCCCACATTGAAAAAACATGATTTTTTTCTTGGGAACATAGATTATATATACTAAAAGGCTTCAAATTCCACATTGAAAAGATACTATGTTATCCTTTTAAGTTGAAGTATTTAAACCAAAAGGTTTTTTTATCCCACATTGAAAAAACATGACTTTTTTCTTGGGAACACAAAGTATATATAGTTATATACTAATGGGTTTCAAATCCCACATTTGAAAAACAAAAAACCGGGTCTCATCTGGGTTTGCCCGGGTCGCCTGGGTCATGGGTCGACCCGCTGGGTCGCCCGGGTTTGACCGGGCTGTCGCCCCAACCGGTCTTTTAGTAAACCCGGACCGGTTTAGCCACTGGGTCAATCGGGTCCCGGGTCGACCTGCTGGGCCGGACTGGGTTTAATAACACTGGTTTTGGCTTGTATTGGTTTCAAGGGTGGCCCTGCTGGAGAAAGGCTTGAGGTTTTTTCTTTTGTTTTCCCCCTTGTTAATTTTCTCCACCTCACTGCCTTTCAATTTTTCTCCCCCCCTGTTTTTTTCACTATAGCTTGGTAATCTTGACAGCACCCAGAAACTTGCAGCATCGCCACTGCCGACGTGTGGAATCACGCATTGTCTCTATTGAAAGAGAACCTAATGAATCTAAGACTCCTTTGTCTCCTCTTCGATTGCTCACAGATAGTGCAATAAACAGACACTTGTAGAGGGAGTTCTGCTCTATTGAAGTTTCAGTCTTCTTCTTGTTTTTCAGCCCACGTCTGTCTCTTCTGCCTATTATAGTGTTTTGGTGGTGCCACTAGTTGAAGAGAGTTTCATATAATATGAAACAACTACATCCCCTCTTGCATTCCCCACTGGCAGATCCAAAAACAAATCTCTACAAAGAGAGCTCTGCCATATAGAAGTTTGATGTCTGCTCATGTTTTTTAGACCAAGTTTGACTTTTCTGCCTACTACAGTGTTTCGGTGCTGAAACTAATGGGGGAAAGTTTCACAGCATATGAAACTACTACATTCCCTCTTGCATTCCCCACTGGCAGATCCACAAACAAATCTCTACAGAGAGAGCTCTGCCACATAGTAGTTCAATGTCTAATCATGTTTTTTTTAGACCCCTATCATTTGCGGCTAAACTGGAATTGAGCTCACAGTGGGGGAAACTTCAAAGAACACTAATGCACCATTCACAGAAGGTTAATAGCTATTAGGTGCCATTGGAAAATGTAGAGGCTATGAACGACTAACAATGCAACTGACCAAGAACCAAGGTTGTCATTAGCTGATGACTGGAGGCGTTGCTGTTGTTGTTCATGACTGAAAAAGAGAGGTGCAGCTTCAATGGGACGTGGACAAGTAGTGTTCCCACAGAAGACTGTGCAGACATTCCCTTTCCATTTGATGCTTAACACTTGTTCAGAAAGATCCGAGTCTAGCTACTTCACATTTAATGCTCTCAACTTCCTTTTGACAATGAGCCTCTCTCTAACCATTTATTTATTATCCATCCTTTTCAGTCTAGTGTGGTAAACCTCGGATGGGGGAACCTATTTTTCATCCTAGTACATGCATGATAAATGTATGGCATGTAATCTATATGATGAACTTGCCCTTCGAGAGGGGACATATGGTCATAACTCTTGCATGATGAGACAAGAATTTTTTCTTGCTCGAACTCTACAAATAGAAATTTCTTAAGTGATGACCATTATATCCCCCATAAGTCCTGAATTCAAGATGTTTCACGAAGGGCTTGTTCAGATGCAAAATAATATGTACGGAGCATACATCCTAAATGCATGTTCTAATCTTTTTACGTGAGGCAAAGGGTAAGTTTACCACTTGGTTTCTAAAAAGGGTCTCTCGTTGTCCTAGTGATCACCCTCTTGAAGGCAATATGGGGGCCCGATAGGTAATAGGTTGGCACGTGTACCAATCATTACCAGTCTAAGCACTCAACGAAGAGTTGGGGTTTACACAAACTTAAACCTTGAATCAAGTCATAAGGCAAGCTGTTACTTCCCCACCTAACCTAAAGATTGTGTGCTTTCAAAAATTAAAATATGTGATGCATGAGAGAATTCTATACAATGCATGAATAAAACAAAACACAAAAACACTTTAACACATCAAAACACAAAGCTTAGTCTGATAATGTTGAAAACACTACCAATCCCCAGTGGAGTCGCCATTCTATAGCAAGTCCCCTGCGCGGCGTCGATGGCGATTTTTCGTTCTTTTGCTTGATTGGTTTTTTGGGAGTCGCCACCTAATATTTAATTAAGGGCTACTAGGAAACCCAGATGTACTGATCTTTGTCAGAGGTTTAAGGGTAAGAGATTGGTTGTAGTTAGGGAAGGTATTAGCACCCCTAGCACACCTTACCTAAGGTAAGCTGCTTCGTGGTTTGATGTGATTTGAAAATTTAAAATATTAGTCAAATTCTAAGGCTTTAATAAATCAGTCATTAAATCCCATAATATATATAAACATGTTCTTACCTTTTAATGGAAAATACAACCTGATTTTATTTTTCCTTGAGATATTTGCCCATATTCAAATTAAACACTTAATTTCATTTTGTCTTTTTTTTTTATAATTAATAACATACATTAAAAAAATAATACAAAACACACTAGCATCACCTTTTTTTTTTTTGTACTGTAATATACTTACACACCCATAACTAAATATTAAAAAAATAGCCAATATTCAAACCAATCCGAATAACACATTAAACAATTAAAATTTACAAAGAAACTAAAATCATGAACAGTGCCGGAAGCCCCAAGTCAGAGGAACCCACGCGCTGCCAGTGTCGACCGGGCGTGGAGAAGAAAATTTATAAAAAATTTAATCGTAATTTAATTCACAACATATGTAATTCAAGTCGCCTTTTTGTTTCCCTAGCATTTATTATATCTATGATACATTGTACATCAGTCCATACAACACTCTTGTTATATTGAGAAATTTTCTCGATTCATTATTCATTCCACTTATTTCATGTCCATTTCTATTATTTTTAATTTATCACTTAAACTTTCATCACTTTTAAACTTAAAAGATGTGCTCATATTATTTTTCTTTTCCATTAACCTTTTTCTGCAGGGATAATTTAATACCCGAACCTTAACCCTTTAGCATAGTTAAACTCATGTACCCCGTGCTTCATTACATGTTATTGTTGCAGTCAGTTGGTCAGCCGAATAACTTATTAATCCTTTAAGATGACAATCTCAACCATTCGGAAACCATTATGCATAACTGTTTTTTTAAAATAATTTAATATACACTCCACTGAAATTCCGGTGGAGTTTTGCTCATACTTGAACTATACCAATTTATCGACATCTTCATCAATATCTTAATCCAATACTACAGTCATGATTTAATACTCGACACAATATTACGAGGTACTTGACATTTTATTTAATACCAAATACAATTAGCTTTATACAAAATGATTATTTACTATAATCTCTTTTATAGATTTACCATATCAATTACTAAACCATTAATTTCTTATTTTATCCTTCACTTTACAAATCAATACAGTTAGCACAAACTAAGGATATACTAATGTCCTTTCTAGTCCAAACCAAGACATTTGTTCAATTACCAAATTATTAGCTTCTTCAATTGCCCATTAATGAAAGTACTAATTCCATTAACCAAGATACTTTGTCCAATAACCCATTAACCAAAGCACTTTGTCCCATTAACCAGGACATTAGTTTCTCCAATTACCTATTAACTAGGGTACCAATTTCTCCATTTGCCTATTAACCAGGGCACTAGTCCCATTAACCAGGACACCGGTTTCTTCATTTGCCCATTAACCAGGGCATTATTTTCTCTATTTGTCCATTTACCAGGGCACTAGTCCTGTTAACCAGGGCACTAGTTTCATTAATCAGAGCACTAGTTTCTCTAATTATCCATTAACCAGGGCACTAGTCTCGTTAACCAGGGCACTAGTTTCTCCAATTGCCCATTAACCAGGGCACCGGTTTCTCTATTTGCCCATTAACCAGGGCACTAATGCCCTATTAATCAGGGCACCATTTCCTCTAATTACCCATTAATCAGGGCACCAATTTCTCCATTTGCCCATATACCGAGGCACTAGTTTCTTCAATTACCCATTAACCAGGGCACTATTCCAATTAACCATGGAACTAGTTTCCATAAAATATCTATTTATCAGTCGACTATCTCACACTCAGTTATTTTGAAGTTTCCATCACATATATATTTTTAATCGATAACAAATCATACATCGAATCCTGCCAATGTAGTCGATAATAATTATTGCATAGCAATTCTATCGTTGTAGTCAAAAGTAATATATACAAGGTTTTTCTGCCTTTACAGTAAATCACATCTCATAATAGACTACCCATTATCGCCTATGCGATTAACTAGAACTTTTTAATTTTCTTAATAATAGTATCACATCAATGTTCATACTTATAATGGCATTATAAGAAAAATTACAATATTTTAACATTCATAAAATTTCCTAAATAGATTAGGTGCCAGACACCTACCTGTAGTTTGGTCACTGAATGCACAACCCTGATGTTATCCTCCCATAGGCAACTCTCATGTACCAACATGAATTACTAAATCACTTATACAATTATTTCTTTCTAAAATTAATTAATTTTATTTTGCCATTGCGAAATTAAATTTAAACTTCACCTTCATAAATAAAAAATAAACTACTTCCAATCCATATACCCATTATAAATTATTTTTATTTATGATACATTTATCACCATGGTTTATCCAACTAATAAATTAGT
>Ga0325403_1001200_pt1 | contig 21133 bp, 15 predicted proteins | sample PopdelMetagenome_19_FD_205665 | JGI IMG/M metagenome (GOLD analysis project Ga0325403, IMG submission 205665) | Populus deltoides microbial communities from Bellville, Georgia, United States - Xylem-PdKOR-R4 | ecosystem: Host-associated > Plants > Phyllosphere > Stem > Wood/Secondary xylem... | reverse complement strand
TGTGTGGCTACTTCTGGCCTTAGGGATGTTTGTTTTATGTTTCTTTTCAATGGGAGCATGTTCCCGTTTTTGTTTAGGGTACTGGTTACCCTCATCTCTGTATATACTTTTTCTGTTTGCTACTTTTAATTCTTTTTAGAAGTACACCCAACAGATAAAATATTGAAATTTAATATCAACTGAGGTTTAGAATAATAAAATTTAGAATTTATAAGAATTTTAATATTAGTTAAAAACAGAATCCTAGTTAATATTGAAATCCTTGTTTAATTAGAATGTTAAATTACTTATTAGATTAGAATTTCTTTTGAGTGATTTAATTCATTGTTTATCTAAGACTTGAGATCCATAAATAGACTTACAATCAGAAGTATAATAGAAAAATATAGAGAGATAAAATATCATTCATCTCATTCTTCTTTTTTATCTTTAGTTTTGTTCTTGTGTTTGTTCTATAAATTAGCTACCATATCCTATCCTTCTTTTCCAATATAAAACTCACAAACCATCTTATAGTTTGTTGTTATCACAATCTCAAATAGCATTTGACCTCTTCACATGTAAATGGATTTTTTTTTATAATAATCGATTGATTTATTAATAAAATAGCTATTCAGATTATGAGAAATACAATGAATTTAAAAAAAAACTAAAACAAGAAAAGAATGGAAACAAGTTTAATTACAATATATTTGTAACATAAAAAATCTAAACTTCATTGTTTGCGCACTTTCTATCTGTGTTTGTCTAAAGATGAATACCTTCAGCATTGCAAATGAGATCATGTGTATGAAAAATGAGGCTCGCTAACCTTTATCCAACAAGACAAACAATGAAAAATCAAACCAAAGACTACATCTCAATCCATTGCTTTGGTGTTAAAAACAACTTGATTACATGTGAGCCAAATTCCTCAAGCTACTCTAAAAAAACAAGGTCGGCCAAAACTTCATCTGCACTTTTCCAGTTACAAGTGTTTTCTATTCATACCACTACCAGCAAAATAATAAATATAAACAGAAATACCGATAAAATATTTTTATCGGTAAATTATAGTGAATTTTACCGACGAAAATATTTCCTCGGTATATACTGAGGAAATTACAGTGGGAAAAAAAAATAAAACAAAGCCAAAAAATACGATGACGTGTCATTTATACCAGCACAATTACAGACGAAATTAATTCTATTAGTAAAATCATCGGTAAACTGTTAACACTGTTCATCATGTCAATTACAAAGGGGATTGTCATAACCCATTTTTGGGTTATTCCCTAAATTTCTTTTTTTTTAAAAAAAAAAGACAAAATCATAAAACGGTGTCATTTTGAATTGCACTATTCTTCTTCCCCTGGACGTGCAGTAAGGGAAGGAGAATCTATTTTTTAAAACCTTCTTTTCCTACTTTTCCCCCTCCCTCCCTCCCTCCCTCCCTACTTGCAAGAAACTGACACAACCCACGCCCCATGGCCTACCACCATCATGGAAGGGGCAGGGGAGCCATGCCCTGTTGGCGGCTGCATAGAGGCCGCCCTAGCTGTCGCACGTGTGTGGCGTCACGACGAGAATTCCACTTCAATATTTGTATTATCTAAAAATATAGCAAATGTGGGGAGAGAAGGAATTCTTGTATTTTATTAGTGGAAAAATGGAATGAGAGTTGCCACCTAGTATTTTGGTCACTAGGAACCCTAACTAGTCTCAAAGATCGGGTACGGGGACTGTTTGCGTAAAGGGAAGGTATTAGCACCCCAAATGTGCCCTACCTAAGGTAAGCTGCATTGTTTTATTGTTTGAAAAAATCTAAGGTCTTGTCGTGCTTTTTAGTTGTTGGTCCGTCTACGGTTTAAGAAAAGTCATCTTCGGTAAAGAGATCCTTATCTTATCGGGTAAAACCTAATCGTTCTAACGCCAACAAAAGAATTTCATATCCGGAACACGTCTTACGTATAAGGTCGTACCCCAGATGCTAAAAGAAAATAAAATAATTTTTTTTGGAATTTTTTAAATATTGGCCTAATTCTCGTGGCTTTAATAAACTAGTTATTAAAGCCAAAATGCATGCTAATACATATTTTTTGAAATTTTCTTTGCTGTATGAAAATACAATATGATTTTTTATTTTATTTTTGAGAGACTTGGCCGTATGCATGAAAACAAAACATTTTATTTATTTATTTTTTTTTTTATTTTTTGATGAAATCCAGGTATTTTAATAACGGATTTGTATCTTTACAGTATAAAAATACAAACCAATATTGATCAAAATGCAGTAAAATATTTGCGGAAAATCATAGATTTTTTTAAAAGAATTTTTTTTGAAGATTTTTTTTCGGGTTGGACCCAACCCGGCCTATATGGCTGGACTAGACCTAGCCACCTGATAACTGGCCCAAGCCAGTGACCCAACCAAGCCATGCACGCGTAAAATTTTACGCGAGCATGGAACAGTGCAAAGGTAATTAAATTACCTTCGCACTGTTCATTCTTCGTTTTTGCAGATAGCAAAAACCAAGACCCCTTGGTTACAGAGTGCAAAAAACGGCGATCTTTAGGCTTTCATTTGTGTTCTGTTTGTTTTTGTTTCTCTAGACCAACATGCATCAATTTTTGCAAAGAAAATATATGAGCATACCTGGTTTTGGAGAAAGGAAACCGGTGGTGGTGCTGACCTCCTCTGCTGTCCGTGAGCTTTGCTTTGCCACTCGGTTTCTCCCTGCTCTTCTGTTTCTGTCCCCTCATGCAGCCTTTCTTTGCATTTCAATCTCCTGTATTCCCACTGTGTTATCTCCTCTCCTCCTCTTATGTTCCTTACATTCTCCCTCTCTCGGTTTTCTTTCCTCTCTTACACTGTCCTCTCTCTGTTTTCTATTCACTGTCTGGTCCCTTTTTCTTCTGTGTTTCTGCCCCTGGTTCATTTTTTTTTCCCTCTCTATGTTGTCTTTTTCTCCCCCTTCTCCTTTTTTTTTCTTCTTCTTATATAGGCCAGAGACAGCCTTGTGCTGGTAACGGCCGGCTTGTAATATGCATGTAGCAGGATAACAGCCATAAAACGTGCCCTATAATTGGAACAATTTGTTGCAAAACGTATCCTTGTTTTACTGCTGAAAACAACTTTCTTTGAAGGAGACAATGAATAATGCTCTTTAAGAAAACGATGCCGTTTCAAAATTTTTGAATGAATATTTTTGATTCGGTCCTTGGCTGTTTTGACAATTTTGTAATGAAGCCCCTGGATGAATTGTAATTGGATCCCTTGATCTTAGCGCTTTTTTGGTTTGGTCCTTGGTTTCGGATTGTCTCAATTAAGTCCCTTATTAGCCATCAAACTTCAATAATTATGCAATTAAGCTCCTGATTTGACCAAATCAACTCTTCAAAATTATAAGTGGACCCCAGAACTTTACTTTCTTCCAATAAAAGCCTAAAGTGACTTAAAAATCAATTTTCTTGCAATCAAAACCTCCATAAATTCAATTAAAGCTTAGATAAAATTTAATTGAGTCCATAAACATCTGATTTTGGATTTTGCTTTCTCAAATTAAATTTTTCTTATCCCAGGACTCTCATCAATCAAAAATATACGGTTAAAATTTCAATTCTTGTATTTTTAAATCTCCTCAACCAATTTCTGTCTTTTTTTCAGCATTCCAGCATCCTTTTCTCACTTCTATTATTTTTTGATTTTTTTCGAATATTTTTTTGTATTTTCTCATTTTCATTTTTATTTTGTTTTGTGGAAACCCAAAAATGGGTAACAACACTAACCACCTTACCCTGTCCCCATGACTAGACAGGGTAGGGTGGCTCCCTCTCCTTCTGCTTATAAATACCAGACAAAAAAGACCGAACAGAAGGGGGCAGTTTTGGAAAGGAGGATGAACAAAGAGAGAAGGAAGAGAGTAAAACAGAGAGAGACTCAAAAGAAAAAAAAAACAAAAAGGGAAGATTGTTTTGAAAACAGAGATGCAACAACATTTTGAGAGGACTATATAGAGAAAGAACGAAGGAGATGAGAGAAACAGACATATGAGAAGGGAAAGAATGTAAGAGGAATGTACACAGAGAAGAAGAGAAAGAATCACCGGCTGGCAAAAAGCTCCCTGTGCACAACCATCTCATTCACCAGAAGAACCACCGCAATGTCACCGTCTGTAGTCCGCAACACCGCCACCACGAGCCACCGTCAACAACAACACCATCACCATTAGAAATAAAAGAAGAAACAAAGAAGCGGGAGAACAGAATCATGGTGAACAAGAAATACAGAAAACACAGAGAAAGAAAGAAGAACCACCGGCCAAGAACCTCCCCAGTTCACAACTAGAACGCCACCAGCGAATGCCACCATAAGCCACCGCAGGTCAACCTCCCGCTCTACTTCTTCTTCGGTTTCATTTGCCCATCTCCACTGTTCTGCAAAGTGAACAATGGAGAGATCCTCCACTGTTTATTGGGCTAGACAGCGCCGATCCAAACCAAAATTGTTGGGCTAAGTGCGACTCAGTCCAAAAAAAAATCCAAAACAAATCCTTTTAACATATGTGATTTTCCAACTTATTTTTTTTTTATCAACTTTGCTTAATATTGGTTTGTATTTTTATACCATCAAGATACAAACCCGGTATTAAAATACCCAGTTTTCATCGAAACATAGCAAAAAAAATTATAAAACAAAAAAATATCTTGTTTTCATGCATATGACCAAGTCTCTCAAAGAAAAAAAATCATATCGTACTTTCATACAACAAAAATTCAAAAAATATATGTTTTAGCATGCATTTTAATTTTAATAATCAGTTTATTAAAGCCATGAGAACTTGGCCAATATTTCAAAAATACCTAAAAAATATTTTGTTTTTTTTAGTATCTAGGATTACGAATTTTTACGTAAAACGTATTCCCGATCTTTGTTATAAGCTATTTTTGGGTCTCACAAATAAAATAAAAAGAAAATAATAATAATAAAAAAAGACAGAAAAAGGAACACTGTTCCTCTCTCTCTCTCCTCGCATGCTGCTCCCAAAACCCCATGGATAGAAAACAGTGCCAGCGTGCCCTGCAAAGCCACGCCCGTTGGAGACCTCACCTGGTGTCCCCTGCTCCCCACGCGCAACAGCAGCCCGCTCCCCTCTAGCCTATAAATACTGCTCTCAACACCAGCAGTAGGGGGAGGAGGGATTTTTTAGGGACGAGAGAGGGCTCTTTTGAAACTGAAAAGGGAGGGAAGTTTTGAAAAAAAGAGAGCTACTGTGAGAGGTTAGGAAGAGAGGAAACGAGATAAGAAAAGAAGGGGAGAAAACGGGGAAGCTCTGAAACAGAACAGGAGGGAAAGACCAACACACCAACACTGCCAACACCATTGATTTGTTACCTTCACCTTCCCACCTCCCCTGAACTGCTGACAGAAGGAAACACCAGAGACAGAGGACAGAAAGCAAAAAAACGGAAGAGAGGGAGCCGCTGCAGAGAGGAAAGAACAGCTGCTGTCACTGGGCTCCCTCAGCCACCGACCACCGTCACAGCCAGCCGCGACACCAACGCCACCTAGAGCACGAACACAGCAGCACTGCCCACGCCACCACCATCCTTCCTCAGCTCATCATCTTCCAGCCACACGCCGCGCCACCATCAAAGAAAAACAGGAACCTGCACCTCTACGCAGGCAAAGAAAACAGCAGCAAGGCACTGCCCAACACTGAGGACAGCTGACCATCTTCTTCCCAGCCGCAGCAACACCACCAGGAACAGAGCACTTCCTCTCCACTGCCACCAGCTGCCATTGCCATCTTAGTCAATAACAGCCCCGCGAAAAGCAGGAGGAAACGGAAACAGAGGAGAACAGAGCTGAAGAGAAAAACGTAGAGAAGAAGAGGAAGAAGGGCCGACCACCGTCCAAGCCACTCCCGAGGCCGCCACCACCAGCATCTCCACGAAGCTGCTGAAGAAAGAGAAGAACCTTGTTGACAGAGGGAGCAAAGGAAATAAAGAGAAGAAGCAGCGCGAAGAGGAAGAGCAGCCGCAACAAACACCACCGCCGAGCCAGGCACCAGCACCACCGTCAGCTCATCTACCCAACCTCATCATCCCAGGTAATGCTTCCCCTAGTTCCCCTTTGATAGATCGTCTTCTAGCATGCAGAACGTGCACGTTCTGCAAGCAAGAAATTAATTAGCTGGTTACTGTGCAGGTGTACAGTAACCAGTTTTAAACTCATTGGAATAGCAGCCCAGCCCCTCTGGCTGGGCTGAGTCCAGCCCAGTAGGCCCGTTTTATTTCGGGCCGATTTTGACCCAGTCTCTTTTTAGACCGGGTCCGGTCCAGTCAAAACATTTAAAAATTCAAAGAAAAAAACCTTTCAAAAAATATGTGATTTTCCGCAATTTCATTACTGCATTTGGATCAATATCGGTTTATATTTTTATACTGCAAAGATACAAATCCGGTATTAAAATACCTAATTTTTGTCAAGACATAAAAAAATAAAAATAAAAATATTTTGTTTTTATGCATATGGCCTAGTCCCTCTAATATATATATATATATATATATATATATATATATATATATATTATAATATCATATTTTCACACAACAAAAGGAAATTTTAAAACAATATATGTATTAACATGCATTTTGGCTTTAATAATCACTTTATTCAAGCTATGAGAACTATGCCAATATTTCAAAAATTTCAAAAAAATTATTTTGTTTTTTTTAATATATGTGGTTGCGATCTTATACGTAAGACGTATTCTAGATATTAAATTCTTTTGTTAATGTCAAAATTACCCAATAAGATAAGGATTTCCTTACCGAGGAGGACTTTTCTGGAACCATACCAACAATTAGGAAACACACACAACTAGGAAACACAACGAGACCGCGGATTTTATCAGACAAATAAACAATGCAGCTTACCTTAGGTAGGGCGTATTTGGGGTGCTAATACGTTTCCTTTATGCAACCAGTCCCCGTGCCCGATCTCTGAGACCAGTTAGGGTTTCTAGTGACCAAAATATTAGGTGGCGACTCCCATTCCATTTTCCACCGACAAAAGACAATATCTTCTTGTCTCTCCACATTTGCCAAAAAGATAGATAGATACCATACATTTTAGATTGAAGTGGAATAATCACTAGTCGACGCCGCGCGGGTGACGTGCGACAATATTAAAGATTTTTTTTTTATAGACATTAGAACGGTTAGGTTTTTACCCGATAAAATAAGTATCTCCTTATCGAGAAGAAATTTTTTTAAATCTTAGACGAACCAACAATTAGAAAACACAATCATACCTTAGCTTTTATTAGACAATTAAACAATGCAAGTTACATTAGGTAAGGCGCATTTGAGATGCTAATACCTTCCCTTTACGCAACCAGTCATCATATCCGATCTCTGAGACCAGTTAGGGTTCTTAGTGATCAAAATACTAGGTGGCGACTCTCATTCCATCATTCCACTAATTAAAGACAAGAATTCCTTGTCTTTCCCATTTCCTGATTTCCAGATATACAAGAGTGGAAGATTGTTGCAACGTCGCACACGTGTTACAAGAATCATCGATGAAAAATTCTGTTGGTATTTTCCAAAGAGCTCTGGAACTGTTCACTTTCCAATTGCACTGTTAATTATTGTTCTTCACAAACAAAATCATCGACCAATTGAAAAGTTGTTGGTGTTATTTTACCATTTTTGAAAATTTTTTATTAAATTGAAAATTTAAATTAAATATTACAGACATAATTACCGACAGAATGATTAAAAATATTAATATTTAATTATCCATCAGTAAAACTATCGATAAAACACCTTAATAAAAAGCCAAGAATCCCTCATTTCACAACAAATAGGCCTATTTTCTTCTTTTTCTTCTTCCCTTTATGTAAAAAAACATCAACATCCCTTTTTTTCTTTTCTTTTCTCTTCTCTCCTCAACTCCTTCTCTTCTTCTCCATGCTCAGGTATGTATTCTTCTCCTTTCTACTTTTCTCTTCTCAGTTTTTTTTAATTAATATATTTTATGATTTTTTTTCTCTTCTTAGCTTCACTCGTAACTACATTAAGGTAAGATTTTTCTTTTTTCTTCCTTTTTTTGTGTGTTTTTTTCATTATATTTGTTTTTATTTTATTTTTAAATTTTTCTATTCTTACTAATTGTATGAATGTTGTTGTAGAATATTTTGTTTCATATGAGATCAATTTTTAGTTTATTTATTTATAGGATTTTTAAATTTTAGCAATTACAACTTCATTTTTATCATATAAATTTTTTTTTAGTTGAATTTATTTTTTTATGTTATTTATTTGTTGTAAATTTTTTTAAATTGATTTTCTTCATGTTTTTTCCAAGCAACTTAGTTTTGAGTATTATAGTGTTGATTTATATTAATTTAATTATTTTATAGTTTTTTAAAATAGATTCTTTTAAAAATATTTTTAAATAATCATTGACGGAATTACATACGGTATTTTTCCGAGGGAATTATCGACGAAATGAAGCTGGTATTTTTTTTTTGCATGCTTTTTTCATCAATAAATCCATCGGTAATAATATTTTTTTATTACCAACAAGCTTACCGACAAACAAAAAATTACCGATAAAAGATTCACTGACAGAACATTTTTCATTTGTAATTCCTTCGTTAATTAATTGCCAACAAAATGATAATACAAATATCGATGGAAAATTCTGTTGGTAATTATAAAAATTCTAATAGTGTACAATAGATTTTCTATTGTCTTTGGGATACACCACGCAACTTCAAAACATGTAAATGGAAGTTCCAATAAGTTTGCAGACAAAGGCGTCAGTCTCTTAAAATTAAATTTAGAACATGAAGGTCTATCCTATCCTCCCCAAGAGTATAGCTCTTTGTAGAAATTGAAGATTTCCCTTTTGACTTCTATAGGTTTGGAAACTGATTTTCCATTCACAGAAATGGAAAAAAACGACATTTCTTTTCTTTTTGGTAATTATAGAAATATGAAATCATTTTGTGTTCCTATCCCCCAGCTTACACCATTGCACCGAAGACTACTAGTGGCATAATGACTCTTACATTTGATAAAGTAAACATAGCTCCCCAACAACAATCTTCCTATCCCTGAGTAACTTTGCCTCTGACAATTTCCTGCTTTCTTTTATAACTTAGAGAGCCTCAACTTTTGTTTCCAGGACTTTGATTTGTTTTTAATGATACCGATCGAGTCCTTGTTTCATTCCCGTAAGGCATTCTTTAGTACCCTCACAGACACAATAACCTTATTTTCCCCACCCAAAGAACCCATAGCTTTACACCAGAATCTTTAATTACTTGATGAAAATATGCCCTCATCCACTAGAAATCAAAAAAATTAAAAAGGCTTACCCCCAATTAATTTTATTAATCCTCACATGAATTAACCTATGATTTGAAATAGATTTAGCCAAACCAAATAAGGTAGAGGAAGGAAATATATTTAACCAATCCCTAGACACAAAAGCTCTGTTAATATATCTTACAGAGTTGCCACTTTAGACCAAATAAACTTTTTTCCCATTAACAAAAGTTCATTTAAACAATAATCATTAATGCACTCCCAAAAAGCTTTCATGTTACTAGATATGAGTAACATACTCTCCTTTACAATAAGAGAATAACAATGTCTTATTGAAATCTCTTAATAGGCACCATGGTTTTGACATTCTAACTTTTAAATTTGCTAAGTGTTTGCATAAGTTCTTTCTTCATACAACTATCATTATAAGTGTAAACTACTAAAATCATACAATCAACCATAGACTGAATACTTACCTTTAATGTGTATTACCCTACCATTCATATCCACAATTATGTTCATGACATAAAGATAGAAAGAATCTCAAACATTAATTATGCCTCCTGAAAATCCTACAGAAAAAGTAGCAACCCAACATCTAATATTACGATCCCAAATAGAGCTAATTAATTTCTCATTTACCATTGTAAGCTTCATTTTAATTATGCATAATAAGGCAAGATTAAACCTCTTAACTAAAGATCTTGTAGCCCTTTTCTTATCCTATGACCCAACTCCAAAAACATTCACATTCTATGTAATTAAGCTACCCATAAGAATATCAGAAAACCCATACCTTAACCTTAGATGAAAGCTTTAGTGAAACTTTCCCCTATAATCACAAATCTCCTTTTCCTTCAAAATAAAGCTGGAAAGGGTTGTATCTTCCATGTGATGTATACAATCCTATTGTAATTGATATTGCACCTATATTCTATAATTGATGTTGAACTACACCTACCCAAAACACAAAGCCAACCATGCCTAACCACTAACAAACACTCGCCTCCATTACTCTTTCACTCCTAAAGAACCAAACCTTTTTACCACAACATTTAAATCACCAAACACCAAACACACATCTACTTTGCCTCAACAATCATTATTTCAGATTTTATTTGAGAGATTCCCCTTTTAGTTAAATTATCAAACTCTGAGTAGAGCTTTTAACAAATATGGTGTAGTGATTATTCTGTACATATCACGAAGAAACAACAAAAGAAATTAGAGGTTTGAATTTGTTACTATAAAAATAGATACCTCACAACAGGAACTCATCGAAAAGCTTAATGGAATATAGTTTGGGTGATATCTATTAAAAAAATATAGGGTTATTTTGTTTTATTTATTAAAAGTAGAATAATATTTTTATTTTCTTTTAAGTTTAGCCTACATATAATTTCTTTGTATTTAGGTTAAACCTATTCTTTTAAATTATTGTGATCATGCAATATTAATGAAACCCTAGCCTTCTCCTCTTTTATTTTTGTATTTTTTTTATTTTTTTAGATTATTTAACATGGTATCAGATAATGGTTTCAGGGAACGAGGCTTAATTTTAAACACAACTTTCGCTGATTTAACTAGCGGAGCCCCGATTCTCTTTTTAGAGTGATCATATAACTTCAAGAAGATATTTATTTAGTTTTTGCAATCTGATATTTTGTTTTCTTTTCTTTTGCATTCTGGTTTTCTTTATTTGTTGATTATGACTATTAAAAGAGATGATTCGCTTCAGTCTGTAAGTGTGAGGTTGAAAGGAAAGAATTATTTGTATTGTAGTTATGTGATGAGAAATTTTTTTAAGAGTAAAATATGTGGGAATATGTTGTGGAACTTCTGTGATACCTAGTAATATTGGGGTTATACTGCTTTGATAGATTTCAAGGAAGTAAACAATGTAAAGATTATTACTTGGATTAATAATTTTTTTGAACATTTCATAGGTACACAGTTGGCGAAGTATGAGACAACAAAGTAAATTTTGCAAAGCAATATCAATTAGAGAATGACATACAAGTTCTTCACTAGAAAAATATGAGTATTCAAAAGTTTATTATGATATGATAGATCTTTAGGATCAATTGGCTCTTATAGAATCGGCAGAATTAAAGGTATGTTATGCCTATATTGCTCGTAGAGAGCAGCAACAATTGATACAATTTTTAATGACACTTTGCAGTGATTTTGAAAGATTTAAATTGAATCCTCTTGGCATGTCACCTATTAAACTTACTTTGGCTTTTCAAATGTTTCAATGATTGGTGATCCATATGGAATGAAGTGATAACTCTTTATCGATCAACTCGCAATCAAGCATTTATTTTGAATTCGAAAGTCTTTTAAAGATTGATGGTTCATAATATAATGTTACTGCGAAACGATATTAAATATGTAAATAAAATAAATGATAAGAAGACCAAATAAATATATTTTAGAATAAGTAATGAGCATGAATCATTACTTTATACGAGGCAAACCACTATCTAACATGACATCAAGCCATGCAAGAGGAAATTGATGCTTTTAATGGTACATGATCTTTAGTTCCTGTTTATCCTTTTATAAATGTTATTGGCAGCTAATGGGTCTATAAAATCAAAAGTCAGGCTAATGGTAGTGTTGAGTGATATAGATATTGTTTGGTTGCTAAAGGATTTACACAACATAAGGGTATTGATTATTAAGAAATGTTTAGTCTTGTGGTAAAACAAACTACAATTCAATTGGTGCTTACCATTGTTGTCTCTCATGGTTGGAAGATCCATACTCGATGTTCATAATGCCTTATTGAATGAGATACTTCAAGAAGAGATGTATATGGAACAACCATCTAGTTTTATCCATCTTTCTTTCTCTTCTCATGTGTGTCACTTGTGCAAGTCCTTGTATGGCTTGAAATAAGCCCTTCAAGTATGGTATAATTGTTTAAGTGATTAACTTCTTTCCATTGATTTTCATGCTTTTAAAGTTGATACATCTTTGTTTGTCCTTTATATGGATAGTGATATCTTTAATCTACTTATGTATATTGATGATATTTTGTTTAATGGGTGTAACTTGGTCTTGCTCACTAGATTAATTTCTTTACTAAGCTCAGAGTTCAAGCTTCGGGACCTTGGACCAATTTATTATTTCTTGGGAATTGACGTTAAGCCCACTTCTATGGGTCTTCTGTTCACTCAACACAAATATGCTATTGATATTCTTAACAAAGCAAATATGCTTTTTTGTAATCCTATTGATAATTCAATTTCATCTATTTCTTCCAAGTTATAGTCATATTGTTGGTGTTATTCAATATGTTACTTTTACTAGGCCTAATATATATTATGCTTTTAATAAGATGTGATGGTTTGTACATGCTCCTATTAATGTTTATTAGGATGTTGTTAAATGTATTTTTTCCTTTTAATTGAAGGCCAGAACATCTTATGATCTATACATTACCTATAGTTAGTCCCTCTTTATGGATTCATTGATGTTGATTGGGCTGGTAGTGTTGATAATTGAAAATCTACTGGTGGTTATCTATGTATCTTGGTTCTACTCCTATCTTTATGAAAGTCTGGCAAACAAAAAATTGTTGCTTGCTCTTGTACGGAAGCCGAGTACAAGGCTTTAGTTGATGACACTACTAAGATTTTATGAATTCGCTCCCTTCTTTTAGAGCTTCAGCATCCCTCTAATTCAATGATTATGATATGGTGTGATAATTTAGGTACTACCTTCTTGTTTATAAATCTCATTTTATAATTGTAATAAGCATATTAAGATCGATTATCATTTTATCCATAATAGAGTTGTGAAATAAAAGTTTTAGGGTTTGTTTCATTTCTTTTAAGAATTAACTTGTTGATGTTTTCACTGAACCACTACCTTATTAAACTGCTTCCTTATTCTATGTTTACTCATTTTTTATCCAAGTTTATAGTGGAGGATGGCTATGTACTATCAAATAGTCAAGTCTCGGATTATACACAAAACCTATATTTATTCTTTAACTTGCATGAAGAGGAGAGGATAGTAGATAAATTTAATTATTTAAACAATAACGCCAAGAAAAAAAATATAACTATTTCCTAATAGATCACATTGCTCATCACTTCCACAAACCAAATAGTGGAATATTGGATTATAAATGAAGTACCATACTTTATATAATATTTCAAATCCTCAACCGAGATAAACTTAAATTTAAACAATAATACGAGGAAAAAAAACTCGCTACTTATTAAACTTAAAAATAATAAACCAATTAAATTTGATTCGATACAAGGTATTAATGAAGTGATAACTCTTTATCGATCAACTCACAATTAAGCATTTATTTTGACTCTGAAAATCTTTTAAAGATTTTCGATGGCATTTTATTCCTAAAATTTATTTCCAAAATACCATGCTCTTGTTCTTTGCTCATCACTTCCACACCAACCAAACGTAACCTAAGTGTTTTTCTTAGGCAATAGCACATGCTTACGGTATTCACCCAAAGCCCAGAGTGGGAATATGTTCCTGTAGGAAGCATAATGCAACATGGAGGTTTTCAAAGAGGCCCCTGTGATTTCCTGTAATGAAGAATACTTTATGGTTAAGTACAGATATAGGAACAGAATTAGAGTTGACGGAGAATGCATATCAAAAGATTTAATTGTTGCACAAGAAAAGCTGCTGAGGAAATTCACCACTTTCAAGCTGCGAATTGATCAATAATCTTGCTGCTTGATGTAAAGGTGTTGCATCCCTTTCGGCCTGTTTAAGAAATATAAAGTTTGTAGTGACGAGGTTAGAATGTTGTTCTAATAAAGTATACTTTACTATTTCTTCAAACTTTATACTCTATCATCCATATTTTTTATTTTTTTTTTGATTTGAGGAAACCCATCCCCTGGAAAGCGTACTTTATGAGTCCAGATGAGTGAGTAAAATCCCGACTGTTCCAGGCTCTTACAAGAGATGCACGGCCTGACTCGAACTTAAAACCTGTTATGCAGATCTCAAGTCCTTTGTCATTGCCCTATTGCTATATATATTACCTTGTAATAGCATTAGAAAAAAATATAAAATTATTTTTGAAACTACTGTATTTATATTTTGATGTCTAACCTGCCCTGCTCGAATTAAACCCACCATTGTCCACGCGGTTTGTACTAAATTTGATCTGTTTCCATCTAGCGGTGTGTATTCCTGAATTACCAAAGAAAAAATAATTATGTATTCACAACATGTCATGTCTCTTTTTCTAAACTAGTTATAATTAATACAATCACCAAAATCATTCAGTTAAAGTAAAATGATTTACCTCGTTTCGGCAAGAAAGATAGCTCTCTCCCCAGCCTCCTGACTTCAGTTGTTTTGAAAGTAAAAAATCACAGCCTTTGCACACCACTTCGCTGTTGCGATGTGTCTTTCCAACCGCTGCTAGTGCAACTAATACAATATATGCAGCATATGTGTAGCAAATCCCCCAGTTTCCATACCTTTTGATAGAATGTTAAATGTGCACAAATCAACAATTTTTGTGTCTAATTCGTAGCTTCAGTAATTGCATTTGAGAAGGAAAATGTACCAGGAACCATCGGCCATTTGTGCATTTTCGACGTAATGTGTTGCTTTAGCCACAGACGTTTCTATTTCTTTCCCCCGGTATTCGGGATGTAAATGACTGAATAATGCAAGAGCTTGGATGACTGATGCAGTGCAATCAACATATCTAAAACCACCAAATTAAATGACCAACAATGTCAGCATGTATTTTCTACGCGCGCTCAAGCACACAGTTATACAATCAAATAACAGCAGACATTGTTAATGTAAGGAAGATGTGGATAATTTCATACTCAGTTTCGACCATGACACCACCGAAAGTTTCTGTAGGATTAAACATCTAAGAAAAAAGAAAAATAGAGAATTTACTTCTTCTTGTTTCAGAGGATGTTGTTAGCTATTATGCATATATATAAATTTTGTATAATCGCCAAACAATATTTACCTCCATCCATTGCGGTGATGTTGCTGGCTCCCAAGCTGAAAACCCACCATTTTTGCTCTAGGATAAAACATAATTAATTTGGAGGAATGAAACAAAAACCTTATAGACACGCGACGCACAAACATCATGCACTGAAATTTAACAGGACAGGTGAAGTGCACTCAATATTACCTGCAAGGTAAGAAGGAAATCCACTGCTTCATATAATTGCTCGACTTCAATCGTGTCGCCAACAATGTCTGCTGGCATTTGTGATAACAAGAGTAAAGTCTGCAATATTTGTTAATCATTTGTGTTACGCGGAAAACAATAATAAAATTATACTAATTATAAAGTGTTGCTCAGCTGTATAAATACCTTTAGTGCCTCAGCTGTGCAGTCTGAGACTTGCCAACCTTGATCTTTGACAGTTAGAGTCCATGCTCCTTTACAAATTTGATGATACGTACTCTGAAAATCTCCCGATGGGTTTTCTCGGATCTATGATTTATTATTGAAACCAAAATAAAACAATAAAATTATAGACATCTAATTAATAGAAATTAAATTTATATTCGTTTAAATGTTTATATAAATTAAAGTTTTTTTCTCTTAGAAAGAGTTAATGAATTAACTTAAACGGCCTTAAGCCAAAATAGTTTACGGATTCTATCCTTTTCATAGATATTTATTCACATAAATAATTTACTCCACACAAAGGAAATATGGGAGACCTAATTAATACATACATATTTTGACAAGAATTATTAGACAATGCTAACATAAATATGAAACAAGGTTAACATACCAAGTTATATGGTTTATATAACCTGCAGGACAGAAATTTAACCTGTGAAAGTTTGATGAAATTGAAGGCTTTACGGAGAGTAGAGCCATATTCATCAGTGAGATTGCTTGCAATAATTGCTTGGGTAGCAAAAACAGAATCCCACAGCTGGGAACCCAAATTCTAAGTCCCAAATAAAAATAAATCAGTTAGCACGTTTAATATTCAGATAACCTGCACTTTCCAGTGATCTTGGAAACAAAATATTCTAATATATAAATGTGGATGAGATCAGATAACCTGCACTTTCATTCCATCTTCAGCAACCCACAAGTAATCAGGAACTGTAGCACGGTGACGCTTGAGTGAATCTTGATTAGGATCCTCAGCCCAATTCGCAATCATGTTCAAACTCTGAAATTTTTATTATGGGAACCAAGCATGAGATGATTAATTATGAATTTGAGCCAACCATTTACCTAGTGTTACACTCGGTATACGCGTGCATCTTACAATAATATCCCACCCAGACATCATGGTAGATAATCTTCAATAGTAAATTCTACTATACAGTTCAAATGTATTCAGAGATTTATAAAGCATGTTGCCTTGGAATCCAAATTGATGCCTTAAACTATTTTTCTTTTAGTTTTTCTATTATTTCTTATTGGATTTGATTTGTATTTTCTGGAACTCTTTTTTCTTCACGTGGCCATCTATTTAATAGCACCGAACTTCAATAATACATCGATTTTTATAGAAGATATCCCACCCGTATGGAAGACACAAGAGGTCACCAGTGCAAGGCCCGATCATGAGAGGCTTACCTAGAACAGAGAATCAATCCATCATAACAAAGACGTTCCCCATCTAGGCGTAAACTCGGTCTCCACTAGGGTAATACTGACCTACCATCCATCCATCCATCTACAGGAAAGATGTATAGCACATTCATTGAATGCATGGACGTTTTCAATGATACTCTAGTCTAATTAGTAACTACCGTGATATCATCATTTCCACACAACAAATGATGCATCACTATTAAAAGCACTTATCCCCTGATTAATTTCAAAAGCTATCAGAGGCAAAGGAGTAGACAAAGTTACCCTTCTTCCTATGAAACTTGCCAGCCCTTATGGCTATTAAAGAACAAGAAGGTCTAGGGTTCAGAGACTCATTCTTCTTTATCTTCTCCTACTTCATACATTTCCACTTTTCCTCACTCCTTTAATTGATCTTCTGTACTCATATACATCAGCTCCCTTATTTTCTAACTTAATTTTCAAAGGACCCTCACCTAACCAGAGAAACTTATTTTGTAGGTGTACCAGTCACCTTCTTCTTCTTCGATCAACTTTAAATCGTTGTGTAAAGAGTAATATTATTTTTTGAAGTTTCCAGACTTCATCATAAGACTTCATGATTAGATAATTAATTTAACGAGGTATATCCTATTTATAGAACTTTCCAAGCATTACAAATGTTGTAAAGCTGAAAACATTATTTTATTGGGAATGTGAACATTTTGAATCAATGGATATTTCATCGAGAAAATAACTTAAAAGGTTGAAAAAACTAGAAATTAACCTTCAGCATAGTCTATATCCCTTCTGTAATTATTGTAACTTTAAATAAGGCATTGGTTATTTGCTTTATATGTCCCTGAAGTCACATACAGTTTGGTAGATAACATGATACCTTTTCCACAGAACCATGAGTCAAATATCCAGTGTGCTCATCTTCATATCGAATAAGCCTCATTGCTCTCGCCAGTGCTTTCTCTCTTAGCTTCGAGAAAGGCCAACGTGTAGAAAGTGGCTCGGCAAAGTAATATAGTACACTACTTAAAACATTTTCCACGAGAGAATGAGGCTTGTATAGATCCTTCTGCATCCAAAACAATTTCATATGATTTTATATTATACTACCGGCTTGTCTGTATGCGAAAAATATTTCTCAGATGCACCATAAAATGTTTTATAAAAATCCTATCGAAGTAAAATGTTTTATGTTAAACATGTTTTTCATAAATGACATGAAAATACAAAGATGATGGTAAAGTGGTTGGTAGAAATGGAGTGATGATTGTGGTAAAGGTAATGATGTGATTATTGTCTTAGGACTTGCGAGGATAGGATTCTTTTCAATAGATGGAAGACTGTATTTAATAAAATCTATGTCATTTAATCTTTCACTTTATTATATGTCCATGTTTAAGATTTTTTTTTTAAGTGGAAAGAAAATTATCTTCACACAATAAAGATTTTTGTGGAGTGTAGATATGAATGCTCAAAATATTAATAAGGTAGCTTGGAGAAGTCATATCTATATTGGCAAAAACAAGGCAATGTTGTTTAAATGGTTTAAATGGTTATAGCGATATAATAATGATGTTGCAATAATTGGAGGAATCTTATGAATATAAAATATCAGTTTAATAATAGTGGGGTGGTGCCAAATTTTTCAGGTACTATTTCAGCTATTTAGAGTGGTGTTTGTATAACTATCAATGATGCGGAGGAGTGTTTTCTTGATCAATAAAGACAGTTTCAGTGGCTGTGGAAATTGGGAATGGCATTTTATTCTGGATTTCAAAGTGGTTAGGAGATTCTGCCCCATGCTTAGATTTCCTACTCTTTATATAGCTTGTGAAAATCCAAATGCTAAGATTTCAAAGATGGGATCCTAGAATCACTTCAGTTGGAAATGATTTGTATCATGGAAGAGAAGACTTTGGGACTGAGAGAAGGTAAAGGAAGATGAAATACTGCATTTGTTATTAGGGGTTTTCTTATGCCAAATGTTGCTTATAGGAGAGTATGTAGACCAGACCTGAAGGGTTTTGTTTCGGTCAAGAGTCAAATTTATTTTGTTGAGTCAATTCTTTTGACGATAATTTTTTTTTATTAGATATATAGTACTTTGATGCTCTCGAAGGTAGATTTTCATTTTTAGGTTTCTATCTTGAATAAATTACCTACAAAACATTTTATGAATTAAAGAGATATATTACAAGGTAATGATTTAAACTATTTTTTTTAATAAAAAGAGATTGAAACCACTTCTAATAATTTACTTTACTGTGTGGTTTGGAAGTTATGGTTTCAGGTGGTAGATTGGTTAATTAGGATAATAGTTGATCTTATCTCAATCTCTAGATGAATTTTTTTCATTATAGAATGATATGGTATAGGGATTTATGCAAATAAAAGGTGAGATGTTTGTTCTTCTTTGATATAGTTTGGAATGCTCACAATAATACGATTTTTAATGAGAAATAAACAAGCTAGAATGATTTGTATTATTCCCTTTTTCACTGGTTGTTATTTAGGTGAAATGTATTAATTGGAGTTTCTACTATACTGAATCAGATTTACATTGTTTATGATCAAAAGGTCTTTTTATGTGGACTAAGAGGATAAATATGAGAAGTGATTCTTCTTGCCTATCTCTTCCAATATGTATGCTGTAGTGGAATGGTGGTGTCTTCAAATGAAAAATCAGGCCTTCAAGAATCGATGGTGTTCTTAAAAATCATGAAGAGAAATTATTTTTTTTCTTGTTCCACATATAATATGGAATCATGAATATTCTTACAATGATACTACTTGGATTAGAGGAATAAATGTTATGTGGCCTTAGTAGTTGCCAGTAAATTTAATGATATTTCAAATGCATGTAATAGACTTCCTTCTATCTATTTTAAACATGTTTATATAGAGAATAATCATATTGTTAATGATTTGGCTAAGCAAAGAGCTTTTGGAGAAGATGACTTTTTACTAGTTATAGTTTTTTTATTCAGGATCTATTACTGCTTGATTATGATTGTGGGTTTAGTTTTGTTAATAAGTTTTATTTTTGTACTCATGTCTTTATTAAGCAATGTTCTTAATGACTATAACAATTGATTAATAAATATCTCGTGTTATATATATATATATATATATATATATATATATATATATATAAAATGATGTGATTATTGTCTAAGAGTTTTTTTTTTTTTGATAACCAGGGGTGTTCGGGCCAGCTTACGCGCACCACGACTAATTCCCAGACCTATTGAACACCCTACAAACCCAGTAGACAGGTAAAACACCGTGGGAGTGACAGGTATGCACCCTGAGGCTTGAACCCAGGATGCAGAGACAAAAGAACCCTGTCAAGACCGCTGGGCTAAAAATCTCGATGCAAATTGAACACCCAAGAGTTATAGATTAGACAAGGCATCACATGCACTTTTTATTTAAATTGATTAAGTTAAACTGGATGAGATCAAACCATCCTATCATGAGTATATATAAAAAAAGATAATAGATTAAGTATAAAAGATCCTAGCATGCATTTACATAATAAATAAAGAAAACTAGTGTAAGTACTGTAAGATACATACTTGTTGATCATAAAAAGAAATAATAACCTGACATTTCTCAACTTTAAAACTAGATATTTTTTCTTTGAAGACAGTTTAAAAATATGAAGAAAACTGACTCTTCAGATTCCTTATTAATGGGCTAAAAATACATAAATAAACATGTAAAAAATATTTTTTTATGGGTCAAAAAATTATTTTATAATAAATTCAAATCTAATTTCAAAGTAAATAATAATAAAAAACTCAAATCTAATCCCAGAATCCTAAGGCCAAAGCTCAAGCCGGACCAGACCCAAGCTAAGTGCATGCACCTACTATTCTTCAACGGATAAAAGGGTGTTGGATTTCACAATGTCAACCAATAATTTATTAAGATTATTCACTTAGAAATTTTGATTGTAAAAGTGAGTGATTCCCACTTTAAATTTGTGTCAAAAGTGCCCATTAACAATGTTTCAGCAAAACAAATTCGAACTGTTATATATATTAATGGTTGCAACGAAGATAGTGATCATATTGGAGGGGGGAAACCCTAGGGACAAATTACCTTCAAACATGAGATGCGAGCTTTAGTCCAATCTACTTCACCATATGGTTGAATGTAGAGTTCTTCCCTTAGTGATATAACGAGGTCGGTGATTGGTGCCACAAATTTCTTACCATACAAGTA
>Ga0325403_1001198_pt1 | contig 21137 bp, 10 predicted proteins | sample PopdelMetagenome_19_FD_205665 | JGI IMG/M metagenome (GOLD analysis project Ga0325403, IMG submission 205665) | Populus deltoides microbial communities from Bellville, Georgia, United States - Xylem-PdKOR-R4 | ecosystem: Host-associated > Plants > Phyllosphere > Stem > Wood/Secondary xylem... | reverse complement strand
GGTAACAGCAAAAAGAAAAGGAAAACGTGCATAATAGAAAGATAAAGATAGTGAGTACAAAGAAAAATATTTTATAGGTCTCTTTGTAAGTTGATACGGCACAAAAGAAAGTACTGCATGGGCAATTCTCAACTTTCAACACATTGGAATTCAGCTTAAGGGCATTTAATTTCAATTGAAAGAACAGCGGGTACTGCATGGGCAATTTTCAACTTTCAACACATTGGAATTCAGCTTAAGGGCATTTAATTTCAATTGAAAGAACAGCGGGTGAGGATGAATCTAGGAGTTCAGCTGGTAGGCTGGAGAAAAGAATGCAAATACATTGAATAAAAAAGAATATACAAAGATCAAAGACCCACTGGTGTTATCCAATTGCTTAACTGAAATCTGACCATAAATGAGGCTTAGAATATCAACCCAGAAATTAACCCAATTAGTGAAGTCGATGTGTTATAATAACCATTGAAGTAAAAGATTTGCATACAAAGTTACTTCGATTTTGTGAACAACAAAATATTTGACAAAAATAATAATACAGCAAAAGCAGAACTCTTGAGCAATGTTAACAAATTAACAAGGTACCTGCTTGCGTGTTCTTCCATCAGCAAGATTGATAGAAACATTGCATGGTGGTTTAAAAGCTCCAACTAAGAAATTCTGAAGAACCAAAAATACATGGTAATCACTTTTTCAAAAAACAATGGAACTCATACAAAGTACTAAAACCAAGAATACTTTACCATGATCTTTTAGTCAAACTTAGTGCTGTATTGGTACTTTGTCAAAGCATGAAAGCCCTTAAAACGAAAGAGAAGATAGATTAATTCCATGAATGAATCACATCTATATATATCTCTACCGAACCAGAAGAGAAAGAACATTGAAAAAAAAAACCCACCTTTGAAACTCCTTAAAAACTGCAGTGATCAGTTAAAGTTGAAAGCTTTAAGAGAATTGAAATCGAACCGAAATATTACCTGGACGATATTGAAATGGGTTGATGTTCAAATCTTAAATTGGTAAATAAAGACAGCAGGATCAGCTCCGCTCAGTTCAGCTGCCGTTCTCCTTTCTCTTTTATAGTTTATTTGTTTCTAATGTCAAACTGGTGGGGTTTTTTTTTTTTTTTCACTCTTAGCGTTGATCCAATCAAAATATTACACGTCAGTAACAAAACGGCGTTATTAAAAAAAGTGAGGACTCACCGTACCGCTTGGAAGTGGCGTAGAGCTAAAAACAATATTAAAAAAGTTATTTCGTTTAATTTAAAATAAAAAATATTTAAAAAAAAAACACTGCACTGCTAACAAGCATAGTGTCATTCTGTTTTGGGTATTTTTACTTATTAGCATGTTTTTTAAAAATAATAAATAATACAATTTAAGTTTTTTATTATAAAATATCATAGTTTGTACATATTACGATTAAAAGATATGACATTCAAACTTGTTATTATTTATAAACATGTTATTTTTAAATAAATTGTGAAATGAGTTGCACAAATTACATCGAGGAAAGAGAAGAGAGAAAAAAAAATATTAAAGGCATACCGAAGCTCCGATTACAACAATACCAGTACTATAAAAAAGATCTCCACGATACGAATACCACGACATCAAGAAAAATCACTCACAAAAACCTGAATTTGTAATGCTTGTCATTCAAAGATGGTTAGTGGCTAACTTGTTTATGGGGGCAAGTGTGACTTTCTTCATTCACTGTTGGTGACCTTCCTTGATGCGTTGCAATCGTCTCGTCAAGATCTTTTTTATTGTACTAGTGATATCATATTCTGAGCTTCGGTGTGCCTTCAGGTTTTTTTCTCTTTCTTCTCTTTTCACAAATTACAATGAGAAAAGAGAAGAGAGTGAAAAAATAACGAATAATTATGTCAAGCCACCTTTAGTTTGATCATTTTTTAACTTTGCCTTCATGTTCTAAGAAACTACACTTTACTTGCTTCATTTGAATAACTTTATAACACTTTATATCCTCCAGCTTTGGTGTAAAAAACAAATTCAACAAAAAATGTCACAATATCTACAAGTTTGCCTTTATTCTCAATTTAATAACTAAAGAGTCCATGTTGTTTAAAAATAACAAAATCGTCATTGCATAACCGTTGTTAATTTAAAAAATAATAATAATTGCTAGACATGGCTTTATATTTACAAAAATTTCATTAACTCTATGTTCAAATTCAATCCCTATTGCCTCATCATTTCCAATGAATACAACCATTCACAAATAATATCCATCATCCTTCAAAATTTCCAGTAAATACAAACATCAAATTTAAGAACACTAATATATATTTTCTCAACAAATCTTCACCATTTCAAGCAAGTCATCCTACATTATTATTGCACAAAACTCATCATTGTATCACGTCTGATCCAACACATAAAATCCACTACACACACTACAAACACAAAATTCATCTCACTTACAACCCAAAACCCTTTCACAATCAACAACAACCCAAAATTTGCAACACATAAAGTTGAATACATTTGTTTATATTCATCAAATGCTAAGAATAGCCTATAAACTTGTAATAGCTTGGATGGATTAAAGTTCAAGAATAGAAAGTGTACAAAATATGGAAAAAGAGGCACTTGTCAGGATATCAGAGTCAGATGCAAGTAAAAACAAGCTATTCTACATATATGATGACAAGTCATGTGACAATACATTCATTGATTAATGCAAATCTATTAATGATATTGAATTAGCTACAAGGGTGAGAGAAGGTGCTAGTGATATGGATCAAATACTAGATGAAGTGAAAAAACTAAAGATGAATTATGTAAAGTTCAGATCATGAATCATAATGTTGAGAGTTACCATGCAAGTGTAAAGTTGTTGTTGGTAGGTACTTTAGTGTGTAATGTTAATATTCCTAACTATGATATTGTTCATTATGATTAAATGAAATGAATAAAATTAGCAAATCATATTTGAGTTGTATTAAACATAAAGTAAAATCCAGTGTTTAAATCTACCATGACATCAATAAAAGATTCATAAATTTTGTTCATAGTATCTAATATAACCAAAAAAAATCCATCATGGCCATACATTGTCCTTATACATGCTTCATTCAATGCAATTAGTATGGGATCAACCTTTATTGACATTCCTAAAGATCTGACATTCCTCGAACTTTATTGATCCATCAACTCGCACTTTAAATATCTTGCATTAAAAGCCAAATGTGGGATTAACCTTCTGGTTTTTCTTCTTCTTCCCAACCCTTCCACTTTATCTTTAGCTTTCTCACAACTACTATATGATTTTGCACTACCTTCACCATCAAAATCATCCTTATCAAAACTTATCTTCCACTCATTCTCTGATTCTAAACCATCTAAAATTTTATCAGAACATAAATCAACTTCTAAGCTATCAATCTATTCATTTTCTATTTCGTTAACAAATTTAAATCATTCCTCGTTATAAGGAATATAATCATCTTCTTTCTCATATTCTACATATTCATCACCAGCCTCATCAACCCTTACACTTCTTTCGATACCTAAATTGTTGATATCAACTCTTTCACTTTTTTTGTTGCTTAAATTGCTAAAATTTACAATCCTACCAACATTATCAACATCTACATTGTTGCCAACAACAACATCATCACCATCAAAATTCAAATAATCTACATCAAATTCAAATATAACTTTATTATTGACATTAACATCCTTGAAGTATTTTATTCCAGTTTTCATATTGTTATCATACTTGCATATGAAACACGCTGGCATCCTCATTGTTAGAGGAGTAATAGAATGATCAGCAACAACATATATAAATCTTTTTTTGGCCTTCGCGCAAATTCAACATTTTTAATGTAAATGTATAGCCAAGTATTTGATTCCATTTGTCATCCTTTATTCTACTTTAAAGACTTGCTTGCATATGAATAATATATACATATAAGTCATGTATTCATAACAATAACCTTTTCCAAAATATGACTTGCCGTCATAGTGAGCAACAATAAATGACATTTTGTATCCTAAAATGATAAACAATGCAAAATTACAAAATTAAGTTAAAAATAGTAAAATAAATGTTGTCTACTAGTTAAATATCAATCATGTTTTAAGTCAACATTTCAAAATGAGGGTTTGATGAATAGTGATGAACAATGACTCGGTAACCTAAACTTTAGGGTTTTTTTTTATGATTTCTAACAACACATGATAAATTATGTAAAACAATAACTAAAACATGTTTGGTTTTATCAATATTGTCATTACCCAAGAAACAAATTGAATTAAATAAAGAAAAAGACCTTGAAGACATACTGAAGCTTCGATTACAACACCATTGGTATTATTGGAAAGATATTCAATGGTAAATGGAATATGTCACACTTGCTGCTAGAGACAAGTGAACCACACCACCTTTGGGTGAAAAGCATGACACACTTAGATCATCGTTAGTGATCTTCCTTAGTGTCATGAGAGTTATCTCATCAAGATTTGTATGATGATATTGTAACTCTAGGTCTTTTTCTTTATTTATTTTCTTTTTTTCTCTCTCTTCATTGTAATTTATGCAACTCATTCCAAAATTTCTTTAAAATGTCATATTTTTTAATAATGACAAGTTTGAATGTCATGTTTCTTAATCACAACATGTACGAACTATGTTATTTCATCAATTCTTTTTAAAACTGTGTTATTTTGCCAATTGATTATAAAAAAATCCATGCTAATTTAAAAAAATAATAATTTTTTTTCATTTACTTTTTCCTATTGTTAAACTTGCAAAAAGTGTCACTTTTGAAGTTCAACATTACTAACACTTGTGTAAGAGCATAGTTGTTAAATTAAAAATAAATTAATATTTAATGTACAACCACGTTACAAAATAGTTTATACTACATAATTTACCAGTGTCTTGTTGAGAGTGAGACCAAAAAAAATTTTTGAATGTAAAAAAAAAATGTGTAGACATTAATAATGTGCTTTATAGTAGCAAGGAATTTTTTAATTATAAACTTAAAATTTGATGCATAAGTTTAATAGAATAGACTAAGGGTTATATATGCAAATAAAAATTAAAAAGATATCTTAATGTTGATTAAAGACTAAGTTTTGGAGTTGAGAAATAGATATAGAATAAAATATCTGACATTGTGATATGGGCAGCCATTTAATATTTTTTATTTAATTATATATAATTAAATAAAGAAATATTCAAAAAGCAATTTATGTCACGAGATCAAAAAATTTCATGTACATCTATTTTTCAGCTTCTCACTTTAGTCTTTAGGCCTCGTTTATTTACTGAAAAGTAGTTTCCTTTTTAAAAGTGATTTTTATGAAAAGTAAATTCCTGCAAAGTGGATTATTTTTTTATATTTGGCAGTATTATAAAAAATAATTTCCAAGAAAATGGATTACTTTCCAATGTTTAATGAAAAATTAACTGGAAACTATTTTTTTGGTCTTTGGACATATCAAAGAAAATAAGTTGGAAAATAATACATTTTGAGTTATTAATGTTTTTTAAATTGCAGAATATTTATTTTTATCAAACATTTTTTGGTATTTGGAGAATATTGAAAATAAATTTCTTTTCTATAGTATCCTAATTTTACGAAATAATTTATATGATAACATGTTTTGTATTTCAATATATTTTCTAACAATTAAGAAAAAAACTAAAGGACGAGTTTTTATTGTACCTTTTTTCACAAAGCACTATTCATTGGAATAGTCCTTTGTTTTTCTTTTCTTTTATTCATTTTTAATTTCAATCAATGCTTTTTTTTTAATAAAAAATCATCATTTAATATTAAATTTATTTTTTATTGGGTTATCTCATTCTTATGACATAGATTGTGAATTTGGCAAGTTAACCTGCTTAACTCGGGTTTTTTTTTAATTAATTTTTTTTCCTGATTTCATCATTTAATATTGGATTGATTGAGAATTAGGCTTCATAATCTATTTTGTTTTGTTTTTATTAGGTTATTAATACCCAAGAATAGTGCTTAACGGATTAACCCGAGTTGATTTGAGTTTTTTTTACATCTTTTTTTAATTGATTTTTTTATTTCATCATTCAACTTTGAGTCGGTTGGGAATTGAATTTCATAATATATTTTGATTTTTTTATAAGGGGATATCTTGGTTTCATAATTAAGGTTGCGGGTTTTGATATTTTAACCTCGGTTAAATCATGTTGTTTTTTCTTTCTAAAAGGTTATCTCAATTTTATGATTCGGTTCTTGGTTCTTCAACATTGGATTTTCTTTTTATTGGGTTGTTTTCATCTCATGACCTAGATCGAGGGTTTGACATGTTAACCCAATTGACTTAGATTTTTTTTCAATTGATGTTTTTTTTTTTAATTTTATCATTTAATATTATGTTTGATTGAGAATTAGGCTTCATGATTTATTTTGGTTTGTTTTTTATTATGTTATTCCGGCCTCATGACTAAAAAATAATGTTTAATGAGTTAATCCAGGTTGATTTAGCTCATTTCTTGCATCATTTTTTGAATAAAGTTTTTTATAAATTTCATTATTCAATATTGGGTCCAATAAGGTTGATTGGAAATTAAGTTTTATAATTTATTTTGTTCTCAGTCTCATGACTAGAATATTGGATTTGGTAGGTTAACCCAGGTAAAATCAGGTCCTTTTTTTATTTTCTTTCTACGAGGTTATCTTGGTCTCATGACTTAGGTCATGAGTTTGATAGATTGACTCAGGTTGTTTTTATGTTTTTTTTTAATATCATCCTTCAATATTGGGTTGATTGAGGATTAAATTTCATAATTTATTTTAATTTGCTTTTTATAGGGTTATCTTAGTCTTATGAACAGAGTTATGGATTTGACAGGTTAACTCAAATTGTTTTTCTAGGTCCTTTTCTTTAATTGATTTTTTTTTCAGTTTCATCTTTCAACATTATATTGATTAGTTCATAATTTATTTTGATTTAATTTTTATGCAATTACCATAGTCTCATAACCTAGGTCACAGAATTGACATGTTAATCCGGGTTGATCCAAGTTAATCATGAAAAGAATTTTGAGTCAAACTTTATTTTTAAAGGTCGTTCATGTTGCTTTTAAACCCACAAAGTCAACTAAGTCACATTGAGTAAACCCCCATATAGTTTAATTTTTTTTCTATTAGAAAAAAACATTACCAATATCTAAATATTTTTTTTTCATTTAAGAAAAATTTGACTCGACCCGCAAAGTAGCACATATCCATGGTCTAGTGTTATCTAAATTAAAGCATATATATTAATATACTTTTTATATTGTATATTAATATAACCTAATATAACAAATTAATATGCTTTTATATTGTATATTAATATACCCTAATATATTATTTCCTATATAAATATATTAGTAATTTATTATTTTCTAATAATAGTATATTCTAAAGTATTTTGTTAATATATATTATTTTATATATATATATATAATAAAATATAATATCACTTTAGTTTTTAAATCCTTCTTTCTGTTTTTCACTCTTTTAAATTGAAAAACACTTTATTCCATCTAAAACTTACATTTTTCTTTAACCGGTTAACCAATTTTTTACAATGCAGCCAAGCACAAGAAAATGATTTCTAAAAAAGCATTTTACAGCAAACAAATAATGCATTATTTAGCATTAAAAACTTTTTATAATTTATTAGCTCATAAATTTTTATTTTATATTATTAAATACACGTATTAATTCTTCAAATTTCAATTAAAATTTGTCATGATACTAAAAAAAAAATTCACAGGCTTTTTTTTTTTAGGTTAGAAATTAACTTAAAATCATATCCCAGTGATAATACTGATTAAAGTTGCACATTTCCCTCAAAATAAAAGGAGAACAAAATCACAACTATTTGAATGATAATTTACATGCTGCCCTTGGGCTAGCTCTGAAACATAGAAACAAGATGGCTCGAAATTTTGAAAGGTAAAACCTTGCACTTTAGAACTTCGGAACAGCACTGGGGAATCAAGAAACTAACAATGGAGAAGGGAAACAATCATAAACACAACCCTTTTCTGAGAATAATCTTTGAAAAAAGAAGCAGCAGAATTAATAATGAAAAGAGCGCATATACAGTGCTTTCATTTACTAGAAATCTTCCTACCGAAGAGGAAAACAAACCACCCCATGAAAATCCTATTGAAGAGAAAAAAACAAGACTACGAGGATCATCCGTGTTTCCCAACATTAATAACAAGGAAACAACTGGAGAAGCCATGTCCGCCTAATTCTAAGGAAATGAGAAAATATTTCCAGGAAAACGGTAAAAAAACAAGGGAATGAAGATGCAGAACAAGTATGGCACATTTGCATTACTACCACACGTCAAAATTTGCACTCCTTTTACTTTGTTTGTTGCATGTCCTCCTCAGTTTTCCAGACGACATCGTCAAGGCAGGTTGAAAGGCTTTTATAGAACTGCAGAAGAAAAAGAACCAAGAAAGATGAAAATATATTCATATGTAACTTGAACATCAGATGACAAACCTGTTCTGGTTAAGCAACAGCTACCATTGCAGGAGAATCATCTAAGGATATTGCCAATATCTTATATATATAATTATAGTGACAAATCATGTATGTATCAATTGGTTGTTGAGTAGCATTTCATTTGAAAAGAGTGAAATGTTAATGGATGAATTAAATGAAAAGGAAGAGAAGGAAACTGTGCCTTATGGAACTCCAAAGTGTCTCCTTTTGCTTTACGCACTTCAACCATATGAAGCGAGGGTGCCATTTGAAATATCTGATAGAAATGTACAAATCAGTGAATTAATACCACAAAATGACTATGAACTTGACTTTAGCAGTATTAGTGAGTTTCATTTGAAGTTTGTCACAGACCTCGGTAGCGACATTAAGGTTTCCCTTTCTCCCAGCCTTCACATTCTCAAGCCTCATCTGAGAAAGACAAGGATAAATTTAAGCATCACCACCTCAGGCCCTTTTACTTTAGCCAAATGCATAACGAATATTTCATGCATTTGTTACCTTGTAGTTTTTCTTGTGGACATCAAAACCAAGGGGCTTTGCAGCTTCTTCGATCTTGTGAATTATTTCATTGGCAGGGCATTTAGACGTGAACCTTGTTTCCCTCTTAAATTCCTGCTGCAAGTCACGTAATCACGAACATACAAGTTTCAGTATTTAATGAAATCCCAACAAATGTGACATTATAAACCTATCATGCGGGTCTATCACCTGCAAACGACATCCTCATTTGAACCCTGCAGATTCTGTTAGGTAGACAAGGCGACTTTTTTGATAATGTAGAATAAATACTGTTTTCATAACAGGGACTTCTAATTTCATAGTCCAACATAATCTCTCACTGCAATTGACAAAGCTGGACATCTCTAATTGTCCACGAGGAGCTTCGAGGAATAATATAATGAACCATTTTCTTGTTTACGCCTTGAATAATAAACATATGGACAGAACTAGAATCTTATTGCAGTTAGAGATCCTGGATTATTTAATACTCTAAAACATTGAATAATCCCTTCATGGGTGATAACATGTACCATATGCATCATTGATTCCTTCATTGATTTTACAAGTTGATAAATCTCTGAAATATTCAAATGACAAAGGAAATAAGGAAAACATGCAGTTTCACAACCAAGCAGACACAACAACAAAGATAGACGCACTCTCTCCCCTGACTACCAGACCATATCAGGATAAGAATGCAACAATTTTTCACCATCATCTCTTTACTTCCACAGAAGCAGGAAGCTAATGTTTTTTGTACTAGCATTAGGACATGCATTATCCAACAGGAATACAGCAATTCAGACTTTAAAGATATAACATAAAAGAAAGGCTTGTCAGCATACAAACCTGTTCTCCATCAAACAAATTCCCAAGATTTAGCCCTCTAGACATCGAAATTAACTCAAACGCATTCATAGCTGTTGGTTGCTCTTCTTCCTTTTTCTCTGTTACGTGGTTTTCCTGTTTCAAAGACAACAGTATGCATTAAGAAGCAATATTGTCAAGAAGTACAATAAATTGTTACAGTTTATTCAAATTGTGCTTTTTTTTTTCTGGTACAAATACAAAATAATCATCTTAAACTCACTTCTGAGTCCTTAAAAACAGCTTCAACATCATCCAAGTTGGTGTCCTCTTTCTCTTCAAACACAGGAGTCTTATAACCTTTCTTGAACCATTCATCTACCAGGATTTCAGATACAGTGATACGCTGACATTAAAAACAAATAGTAAATTGAGAAAATTATAAAACAATATAAAGTTTTGATTAATGTTAATTTTTCGATGTATGGTTGCCAATATAAGTATTTTAAGCCCTGACTTGTTTGGCATACTTATAAGAGCAGGTCTAACAGAATAAGCTTCACATGCATCAGCAGTACACATATAATAAGAAGCAAGATTTGACCTAGGTAATGTAAACATCATGGCACTTTATACACACCACTTGCAGATTAGAGAAGTTGTCCAGGCATCCTAATGATATCCACTGCGGTAACAATCTTTCAGTGTTCCGATTCTGCTACCTGACCAAATCTCTAGAAGATCCAATCTCAGTTATACAACGTTCACATGCCCAGAGGGAAGCCTTTACATGATGTTCTATTTAAAGTTAGATGAGACAAATTAGCATGATAACTGGATAGGCTCCATTGTCCAACAACAATATTATGACAGCATTGGGATCTAATGAGGCAAAAGCATCAGAGCAGTTATTCCTTGTGCCAACTGTGATGAAAACGAATAAACATAACTTAAAACGCACTTGCCATTGTTTGCAGTGATTCATCGTATATCATTTTCTGACATTCATTTTGATTCTCTTACTTTTTAAAAAGAAGAGTGGTCCACCACTAGTTAATGTAGAAATCCTTTCTTTTTTACTCCGTTCTAAGATGCAGGAAATGCATCCAAGCAGGGAATGATAATAAAGCATAACTACTTACTGTCATAGGGTTGGGATCCAAAATTCGAGTTATCAATTTCATGGCACCAAAAGAGAGCCAAGGGGGGCAAGTAAATTCAGCTGCTGAAATCTGCATATGGCAGGAGTAAAGTGAAAACCAGAGGACAGGGGAAAGGAGAGAACCGTTCTATCAAATTTGTAAAATGCTCACTTTTTTATACAGGTTCATAAGATTAGAATCATCAAAAGGCAAGTACCCTGCTAGCAATACAAAAAGTATCACTCCACATGACCACAAATCTGCAGTAGCCCCGTCATAACCTCTATCATTAAGAACCTAAACAGCAGTACCAAAATTAATTAGAGGTAAAAAAGCGCCAAAGGCTTAAAAGGTAACATATATGGTTAGGAAATATGGCATAAATATTCATCCAAACCTCAGGAGCAACATAATTTGGAGTTCCACAAGTTGTATGAAGCAAGCCATCATCCTACCAAATAAACCTGTTAGTAAGAAACAAAGCTTTCCTCGCAAGAGTAACAGAAGGGACTTAAAAGAATGAAAAACATATTATTTCCATTTAAAAAAAAAATCCACGTTGATACAAGCCCATAAACAGGGAACAAACAAATGCATTTTGAAATTCATAATTGTAAGGCAATAGTTCTTACTAGGTTATTTCACGCACTATCGTTGCAGCTTAGACCAATTTTTTTAAAACATAAAAAAATAATATCTAGATCATAGGAAAATTTTTAGCATTGTCATTAAACTCAGTACAATGAGTCAAACTTAAATTTTCCCTACCCGACTCTTTGTTTAATCTACGTTTCAAATTAAATTGTGTGGTTGTCCCAACATGACCTTGTTGACATAGCAGTTCCAAAGAAAAAAAAAATTCAAATTAAAAAAAAAGTAACGGGTCAGGTTAACCCTAGTCAACCCGTCAAATTCACGATCCGACTTATAGACTTCCACTGTGTTGAATTAATTTTTTATTTTATTATATAATAAAAAATACAAAAACTGATTTAACATCAACCTAATACTAAAGGATAAAAATCAATAAAAACCCAACATTAAAAGATGGAATTGAAAAAAAATAAAAAATTAAAAGAAAAATAAATAAAGGGAAAATTAATTAAATCCAAAAGGCCAATAAAAAAAGAGCTACAATGCACGGGTCTGATTGGCCCAGCTTGTTACAAAAAAATCTCGGGTGCATAGGCTTGAGACAGGCCCGCGTGCCTAGGCCAATGAAAAAATTTCTTTCTTTTTTTTTAAAAAAAAAATAAAAATAAACAAACGACAGATTATCTGCAACAATAGACAATATGTCGTCTTCTTCCCAGAATCCAGCCATCACGAAGATGGCAGGAAAATCAAAGGAGATGATTTTTTGATCTAAAATTCCATTTTCAACTATTTTTTACCTAAAAACACCTTACACCCTAAAGACATAAATAAACTCATTTAATGCATCAAATAACCCAAAAATGGGTTGAAAAATTAAAAATCAACCTGAATTGATAAAACTTCCTAAGCTCAGAGTCGAGATCTACTATTTCAGTCAAGGTAAAGGCCAAAGAACATCACAATGGAACTCATCTCATTAAATGAAGCCCTTTGACATTAATATCAATCTTTTTAGTGGCCAAAATCAGTGTCAACCAACCACTTTATCTCTCCTCACCATTTTCATGCGAGTTTCTCTCTCCTCTCTCTAGCTCAGGGAAAATGAAGAAAATGTACTTTTTGACCAAAATGAAAATTATTGCTAATGCGTGGTTAGCCATATATTTTCTGTGTTTTACACGTTAGTTCTCTATCTTTAAATTTTGTATTTTGACTATAATTTCAAGCCTAATTTCTTCTACCTAGGCTATAAAAGGGTATGATTGAAAGAAAGAAAAAGGTCTATTATAGCCTAACCTGCTTTTATTAAGGTCATTATTTTGAAACCATGAAATTGACACAAATCATAATGGGATTTAACTGGCTTTAATGTTTATCAAGACTTGAACTGCGATGAAGATTTGATGGTAGTTACCCTGACTTGTTGGGACAATGCACTCAATCCAAAATCTGAAACTTTGAGGTTCCCATACGCATCCAACAACAAATTTTCTGGCTGTGACACCCAATAAAAAGCAAGAAGAAAATGAAGTTTATCAGTTGAGAACAACAGCTTTATCCCCTTATGGTTCCTGTCATGAACAAAATATATATATAAAACACTCATTTACAAGTTACAGGGTGATTAAAGTAGTACCTTAAGGTCTCTGTGAAAAACCCCCCTACTGTGACAATAATCGACTGCATTGATAAGCTGGTGGAAATATCCCCGAGCTTCATCTTCTCCCATCCGTCCATGGTTTACCTTAGTAGAATTAAAGCAGAAAATATTACATGCAAAAAAATGCTCCATAATTGGTATGAGAACATACACAAGCAAAAGAAACTTCCAGTTCTTCCAAATTGTTGCTCCAATCACCACATGATTGCATTATTGTAAGCAAAACAATCACTGACAATTATACTAAGATCGTAATTGTCAATGATAAGGAGACAACGTGCAGGACTGGCCTTAACAGGTGTGTAATAAATTTCTAGTAGTTGTAATTGCATCCAATATGTAATAACCAAACTCTACCAAGGATAAACTAGAGAACATTATAAGTTTGATGAACTACACAACTTACAATTTTGTCAAAAAGCTCTCCCCCGGTAACAAACTCCAAAACAATAAATATCTTTGTCTTGCTTCCCATCACCTGAAAATCAGCAATTGTTTTCCTATAAAGCTTACACGAATATTTATATCAAATAGTATTTTAAATAACATAGAATTAAGACTGCTACTGACTTTTAAAATACAGTTTAATAGATTGAGGCTAGAATATGCAAAAAGATTCCATGGTCAAACCAAACAACTATTCCACAAATTAAATGTCATTTCAGATAACTTTTACAAACATGCTCTACTTGGTCACTATTTCTATATAGACAATCCTTCCTCCATTATTCACAGTGATGCTAGAACTTAAAACTTATATGATAAAATAGGGATAACAGGATACTGAGAAAAATTACTCCATAGTTTTAGCCAAAAGCATTTAAGAAAAGAACCAGAAAATCTGACATTGCTCACTTTTGGCAGAAAAGGATGTAAAGGAGGACTAATTTTACAGATATTACTAACAGCTTGTAGGGTACATTTGGTAACATGGTGCACCACGTTACAAAACGCATACATATTATAGTAATGCTGAAAACTAAAAGAGGAACCTCGTATAATCGAACAACATTTGGATGCTTGATACGCTTCATTGTCGCTACCTCCCGCTTGATCTGTAAGAACACAAGCAACATTTTAGAAATCTAAAGGGATCATTTAAAGCTCTTCTGACAATATTGGAACACCTTTACTGTTGGTAGCATATATATAATAAAAGAATTTCCTAGGCCCAAAAGGGGGGAAATAGGACAAAAGCTTTCAGAAGTGCAGGAGAAAGTAATTGAAAAACATACATAGAGAATGCATATTGTATCAGTTTCTCTTGAGACATGTAAAGCAGTGAGAAACAAACAATTTTACAAAAACAGAATGACTAACCAGACCTGTTCAGCCATTTTGTGTTTGAGAACCTTCTCTTTATCGAGGATCTTCAGAGCCACAGGTTCCCCTGTCTCAGAATTCCTTGCAAACTTTACTTTTGCAAATGTTCCTTCACCAATTGTTCTTCCCATTTCATACTTACCCACTCTACGCTTAATTTTAGGTTGACTCATTCTTCGTTTATGGGTTCAATGTTCTTATCCTTGAAATATGCAAACTTTTAACTCTTCCTGAAATGCACAAGAAAGTGTAAGTGCCAGATCAATAACAGTCATAAATTTCAACAAACATAGAATTTATTGAGCATATCCCCAGGTCAAACTTTGTGATCTGAAATGGTCAACACTTGGCAGGGTCTGGATAATTTTAAGGTTTTCATTACATATTCTGGAAATTACAACAATCAAAAACTGAAATGAACTTTTTTTTCTTAGTCTTTATGCTGCTGCACATTACAAATAACATAATCACTCCCACAACTTGCTTTCAAAAACTGATAATGTATTCTTTAAGCTTCAAGCACTTTCGTATTTGATTAACAACTCACGACCAGTTATTTTATCATCGGAAGTCTCGTGTATAGGAAGACTGCAAATTTTTACCATCCCAATCAAAAACCCTTCCATAAAGTATAGCTCAATTGCAAATTAAAATTGAACTCATCACAAGGGGGAGATTGAATATAGCGAATCAACCGTTACAAAGAACCAACAAAAAATAAAAATGACATGCAATGTGAACACAAGAAACTTACTGCATGATAGACAAAAAAACAAAACTATGCAGAAAAGATCTACAACTAGAACCTAATAAGAAAGCAAGCAAACTAATCTAAAGTGATAGTAACCAATGAGAAGCTAGAAAACACCCTTCCTGATAGTCAATTTACCACTACGAGGAATGGATCAGATTGCTAAAACATAATCAAAATCTGACCAGAAATAAAACCCAGAAAGAGGAGGTGAAACAAAAAACAAGAATCCAAGCTGAAAACTTGAAGTGGGAAAACAAAGAACATAAAAATGTCTTCACCAATTACGAAAGAAACAGTAAAGACAACCAAATCAAAATTGAAGTGAATTAACCTCAAGTCCAACTGCTCCCAGAGCAACCAACACGCCCACAGAAGTGGAATTTAGACCAGAAACAGCTCAGTAGTCAATCAATGACTGCTTATATAAGCCCCTGTATGAATACTTTATAGTTAATAATTAACAAATAAAAACTGAAATTAAAAACAAAAAAGAATCTTTCTCAAACGCCATATTAAAAAAAGAAAACAAAAAATAAAAGAACTGTAACTGAAGTTCAAGAAACTCAAAAGAACTCAAATTTCTTGCCAACTTTACAAATTCCCACCTCTAAAAACAAAAACCCAAATCAAATTTTACTAGAACCAACCTATTAAAATGCGAAGATTGGATCTTTTTTCAAAAAGAATTAGACTAAAAAAAGTTCCATGTAGTAATAAAAAGAAGCAAGCTTTTAGCTTTGGAGAGAGAGAGAGAGAGAGAGAGTCAGCAAAACAGTCAAAGACTAGGTTCAAAGCAAATTCAACATAGGAAACATATCTTACACAACGGATAAAATTATTATTAAAATAATCAAGGATTAAAAGTGGATTGACAGAGAGAGGATATACTTGAGCAAGGTTTTGTATATGGTGATTGAGAGACAAAGAGATCAGCAAGAAAGGCTGGCAATTCTTTCTCTTGAGATGACTGAAAGAAAGTGCAGAGAAAAGCAAAGGAAATGGCAATGGGTGAAAGCTTTTTGATGAATTACAGTAATTTTGTTATGATCACCTGCCCTGCAACCAGACAAATTTTCGCCTACTACTCTGTTTCCTGTCTCAATTTTACTACCGCCATAATTTTTCTTACAAGTTACAGCTACATTTTTGCTTGGATATACAAATATCTTAACTGTTAAAATAGATAAATAAATAAAAACTAACTCAGTATAAATTTAATAACATAGAATTTAATTTTGCTTGGATCCTGGAATGGAAGGAGTTTTTATTTTTCTTATAACATAAATGGAAGAATTTTAAATGAGAGAATGGATAACTTTATTAAATAACGCAAAGTTCATCAAACTTTTTAATAAATAGAAATTATAAAAGTCCGGCTAATGATTATATAATATTTATAGGTCAATTAAAGTTAACTTTTTAAATACAAGACTTAGGGCATAACCCGCCTAAGCTTAGGAATATTATTTTTTTGAAACAATTTTTATTTAATTATATAAAAATAAAAATATACATTATCACAAAAACAGCAGATAGAATTTTAAAAAATTAATGGTGGGTGTAAGGAATTGCTAATATTATTAATAAAAAAACTGTTATTTTTTTATTTTAAAATAAAGTAAACATTAAATTATATTTAATAAAATAATATATAAAATATATTCTTAATTAATTTAAAATTATAATAAATTAATATTTTTATAATATTTTTTTTCTCTTCTCTCAAAGTCTGACTAAAAAATAAATCTTTTACATCCAAATTAAAATTTTAAGTTTGGCCTTCCTTTTTTGTGGTAGGATAGTGACGAAACAATAATTTTCTTTTACCTTTATTATTTTCTTGTAATTTTATTTTTTTTCTCAAATTAAAGAATTAAAAAATAAATAAAATAGATTTTTAGGCCTAGATGATGAGTTTGGTCGTGTATTTTCTTGACGTTTTATATTTTGATCTTTTGTAAATTGTACTCTTTGGGGACGATGACATTTGTCGTCGTCGTAAAGTCCATCTCCCATTACTCACGGTACGTTTGGGACCATTTACTCCCACACAAATATTATAATTATAAAATATATATTAAAATAACTAGATAAATCACTGCAGCAATTAATTGTACTGTAAAGTTTTTTTCATGTGATATGCTCTCTCATCTCTCAACAATAAAATATTAAAATATAATTAAAAAAATTTAGAATTAAAACATAAAATTAAGATATTATATGATCAAATATTGGATAAACTAAAACTTTAAATATCAAACTAAAGTTTCTATATCTTTTGAATGCTCAGCTATGTTTTTTTTCTTTTTTTAATCCTTCATCTTTTAATCTTTTTTAACCTTAATTTTTAATTTTCTTATAAAATTATTCTTTAAATTAATTTTAGAATTTTCTCATACATTTTACATGTGTAAAGGTATGCAATAAGAAGCAAATCCCTGCCTGGTACCTTAAAGGAGCCAATATTTTTTAAATGAGGAGGCAAAGTACTAACAAATATTTTTTTTTGGATTAATGTGGGTGTCTGGGTCAGCTTGTACCCACCTCGGCTAGTCCCACGGGCCCTGAAGTTAACGACCATGAAAGCCTCCAGTGGCCATCATATTAGTAACCACAGGGTTCAAACTTGAGACCACAGAGGGAGCAAAAAGTACTAACAAATACTTGATATTATGTAGACATGCGATTATATAGAGAAATCAATTTGAAAACATGTGTACTAACTCAAGCAAAATTAATTTAAGAATAATTTTAAAATGATAAAACTCACATTATAATTGTTTTCTTCAAGTTTTCATATTTTTAAACTATTTTATAATAACTTCATTATTAATATCATCGAAGATATTTTTCTCAATGTATACAACCAAACTGTCATTTATCCACTTATTTCTCATCATATTCCGCAATCTACTCTTGATAACATGCATAACAGGAAAAAAAAAAACTCTCTTCACTGTAGCAGTTGCAATTGGTAGAAGTAATGACAATTTTATAAGTATATGTACCAATTTGAAAAACTCTCTCCAAACTGTCATTTCTTATTTTTACCATTTTCTCCGCAAGACTAGCAATACCTTCAATACTAAAGAGCTCATCATCTTTGCGTAAGATCAATAATATACATATCAAATTGGTCATCAAGTACCATAAGGTCCACTATAGAAAAATTCATTGAGATAAAAATGAACAAGGCAAATAAGCTTTTCTTTGTTGAAAGCAGAGAAGAGTCACTCGGGTTTAAACATGTCACACAAAGAAGTAACTTCATATTCGCCTCGGTGAAACAATCATCCTAGCTCATTAAGTTGCATATTGATGATATTGTTAAACAATTAACACAACTACACAATAATTTATTGCTAAACAAAAATTAGTTGAAATTATTGCTCTGTTCAGGATTTGATGATTAATTCTTGGTTTAATAACTAATGTCATGTTACGGGCTAGATGCTTAGTTCTTGGTTTAAGAAGTAATGCCATATTCTGGGTTGGATGACTAATTCTTAGTAGAAGAAATAGTGTCTTGTTCTGGGCTGTGAAACTGGATACCTTGAATAAGGATTTTTTACCCGGGTCCGGGTTAAAGAGCAAATATTTTGAAGGTTCGAGGGATTGATGTACTTAATAAGAAAAGGAATTAAGTTATTTATTAACTTAACTCTTAATGGAAGTTTATAATTTAGTTACTTAACAAATTCATTAAATTGTATTGAAAAAAACACATTATGTTATATTAATTAATTAATTATGGCATAAAATAATTTTAGGATCATCGCAGCTTCGTTGAGATTAGCAGATTATGAAACCCTTATGTTTTGTATTTTATAAGAACATAACTGATATTGCATATTTTGTGTGATTTTGGGATGATAACTTGCATGTTAATTATTTTAATTTAATTATTACTATGCTAAGAATTTTTATAAAATGCTGGACTTAAATATTAGTTAAATTCATGATTACTAAAGTAGAGTTTTTCCTTGATAATGTTTGTATTAATTTTGAACATAGTAGTTAAATGATATTTAGTTTAAATTATATAATGTTATATTCTAATTATGTTGTGGATGAATCCTAGTTTAATTCATATAGCAGTTAAATATATGATACAAAATATGATTGATGTGATGGAATGAGCTGTGATGTGATAAGTTCAAAAAGATTGGATAATAATTAGAATATAAATTGATTGTTTATTGAAGTATAATAGGTTTAGTCGATAACTCGAAATCTTCCGGTATAGGGAAGAGATTGCTAAAATTTTGGTAGATTATTAAATCATGAAAAAAAAATTATTTACACTATTTTTGGATTTATTATATGGAATTTATACCTAAATATAGGGGGATGTTATAAGATATTTAAGCCTTCTTTCTGCATCTTCCCTTATTAATCTACACACCCTTTATTTTGTAGGTTTATCTATGTAACATTTTTATTTTTATAAAATTCTAATTCTTATTCATTTTTTTATTTACTCATGTGTATGAATCTCATGCCCATAATAAACATTTCATGTAAGGTTCAAGACCCTTAGAAAAAGCTTTGAAACTTTGTATGGGTCTAATGCCCACATTAAAAACTTTACATAGGTTCAAAAATCCTTGGAAAATTGTTAGAAATTTATATGGTCCAACACCTCACACTTAGAAAAATATTTATCAAATTTGAAATTTGAACTGTTTAACTTGAATAAAGATTTAGAAGGGATTTATCCCCTACCTGGAACAAAGAGGGTATCTTGGTTGCAGGTATATTCTTGTCAATCTGGATGAATCTATAATGAATTTTTGAAAAACCACTAGGCAGGAGGTGGGGATTACTGTTGTTGTCCTTAAGTAAAACATCGTTGTTAAGGTAGTTTACCCAATTATTAGAAGGTTATGAAGTTGTTTCCCTTAAGAGATGTCATGTTAAGCCCATCTTTAGAGTGTTGTGCAATCGCATTAGGAGGGCTTCAGCCCCATCCTTCAAAGGTTGCGTGACCATTTTCCAGGAAAGATGCCATGTTAATCCCATCCTTGGAGAATTGTACAATTACATTAAAAAGACTTTAGATCAATCCCTTTCAAGATAACTTGTACAATTATACTGTGAAAACTGAATTGATCTCTTCTAAGGTAAATTGTGCAATTGCACTAGGGAGACTGAGTTCGTTCCATCCTTGAAAGGTTGTATGGTCGTTTCCCTAAGAGGTGTCTTATCAATCTCATCGTTAGAGAGTTGTGCAATCTCACTAAAGAGGCTTTAGACAGATCCATCCCTTCCTAAGTAACTTGTCCAATCATACTAGAAATAATAAGTTGATCCCTTCCAAGATAAATTGTGCAATCACACTAGAAAGACCGAGTCCATCTCATCCTTGAAAGGTTATGAGATTGTTACCCTAGATATCACTTGAAGAAAGAAAGATATTGTTATTGTGAATAATTTAATTCATATATAAAAAAACTTACATTTTTAGTTATTGATCATAATATATTTTATTGCCCTTTTAAGACATAATCATCTTGATGATATTTTTGTTAAGATCATAATCTCAGCTGCAAAAAAGAAGAGAAAAAGAGTTTTTTCAGGAGATGTCTCTTAGATGGTTAACAAAGAGACTTCACATTGGTTGATAAACAGACTTTACATATTTTACAGTTCCAATCAATATTTCACTTGTTCTTATTAAAATCTTTTTAAAATCTATGCCTCTAACTATATTTGTGAAGTTGACAAATATTGTCATCTTATTAAGCCCCCGCCCGTGTACAAGTAGAAAAACATACTTAAGACAATCAAATTGTTGCATGGCCTTTCCTTCTA
>Ga0325403_1001196_pt1 | contig 21152 bp, 11 predicted proteins | sample PopdelMetagenome_19_FD_205665 | JGI IMG/M metagenome (GOLD analysis project Ga0325403, IMG submission 205665) | Populus deltoides microbial communities from Bellville, Georgia, United States - Xylem-PdKOR-R4 | ecosystem: Host-associated > Plants > Phyllosphere > Stem > Wood/Secondary xylem... | reverse complement strand
GAGTATGGTACGGACCCCTGAAATCATTCTAGTAGCCATATAACTCAAGACACTCAAGGCACAGAGGCTTCAGAAATACATTAGTAGCTAGCGGCAACATCATAAAGAGCTACCTTAATCAAAGCACAGACTAAGAAAGCACAACCAAGTCAGCAGTGTTTCCCACAGCAACAGACTGGTAAAGTTTTGGCATGGGCTCCGCTACCACTTCAAAGTTTGATTCTCTAATCCTATGACGATATTATTATGAGAAGAAACATTTATACATATATATATATATATAGACAGACAGACAGGCTTAATGCATTGCATTGCCAAAATCATGGTACGTTGATGCTGCTTACAGGTGCCTATATATAGGCTTTTATGCCGACTTAACAAGAACAATTCTCTCTGTCTCAGCCCTTCACATGCTAAGATACTTGATAGCTAAGAATGACAGTAACCTCCTCCTCGTACTAGATTAACATCTAAGGCTTACATAAAATTATAACAAGCTAACTCAAGATGAAGTACTTCATTGTTAAGTAATGAAATCAGCCAATCATATGCTTCCAGGCTAATAATATTATACTAGAATTTACCATCCTCTTTTTCATATATAGTGCAGGTACCGACTTAGCTTGATGTTAAATTGCAAGTAATTACTTTTCCAACACGACTGCGCAAATAACCAATCCAAATAAAAAAACATCTCAAAAGATTCCATTTTTATCAAAGCCTTTAATTTGCGACGGGTCTGGCTTTGTACCATTCCATTTTTATTCCTGACCACATGTTTACCATTTGGCCTTGGAACTTCAAAGCATCTAAAGTACTCACGTCCCATAGCTACATGGCAGCCCCATCTACATGAAATAATTGTGTGTGTAGTTTCCATGAATAATCATATATATAGCTTTCTTAAAATCTTTTTGGCATTGAAAAAGGATTTGGCAAAGGTTTTAATTGAATCTAGCATATTTTCCTGCGCTTCAAAGCGGATTAATAACGATTTTTATTTTAAATATAAAAAAATATATAAAACATGATTTTAAATGTTTTAGATCTAATGACAAAACCAGACCCAACAATACTTTTTAACTAATAAACACAAAAGATAGCACTTTCCAGAAGCTACAGTGTCATTCATAGTATAAACACTCTATGTTTATAGTGTAGTCCACAGTATAATGAGTTTAGGTCCACAGTACTATTTTTTAAAATATATATATATATTGAGATAATATTTTTTTATTTTTTAAAATTTATATATCATCACATCAAAATAATACAAAAAATATTAATTTGAAGTAAATAAAAAAATTTAAAAGCATTTTTGAAACACAAAAATAACATGTTTTAATAAAAAAATTCAATTCAACGTGAAATGAAAAAATAAATTATCATCACCCAACTTTTGTAAAATATAAAAAAAATCACATCAATTTATTTTATTTTTACAATATGAAAAAAAAAACATAAGAGAAAAGAAAAAAAATTAAAGAGGAAAAAATAAAATTGAAAATATCTTAAAAGAAAAAAAATTAAAAGGAAAAAAATTAGTTGTTGGTGTATTAGGCGCTGCTCTGCTGTACGCTATTCATGTTGCTACTATAAAAAATATTTTATTTGAAGATGGTGATAGTACAAATATATTCTGTGTTTTTAACCCAACTAAAGCATTTCTGCATTTGAAAACAAATTGTTATTGACCCGTTGCAAAGCGCAGGCCAATATACTAGCTATTATATTATTACGTAATTGTTATTTTTATAAATATTTTCTTAAAAAAATATATTAAGATAATATTTTTTTAAATTTGATTTTTTATATCATCACATCAAAATAATACAAAAACATTAAAAATAATAATATGAATTAAAAATATTTAAAAAAAATCAAAATTTTTTAAAGCATTTTTTAAAGGCGAAAACAAATATGCTTTAATAAGAAAATTCAACCCAGCCTCAAATGAAAAATAAATTATCATCACTCAACTTTTGTACAATACAAAAAGTACCATAAATTTATTTCCTCTTTACCATATGAAAAAAAAATTTAAATAAGAAAAAAAAAGTCTAAAGAGGCAAAAAAAAAAATTGAAAATATCGGCGGCCCAGCCAGACCCAAGATCTGTGGGTCTGGCTACTAGCCGGATCTAATAGTGTGGGGTCTGGCGGCCAAGCGAGACCCAACAGTACTTTTTGACTAATAAATAGAAAATACAACGCCTCACAGGTGTTACAGTGTCATCTATAGTGCAAATACTATATGTCTACAGTATGGTCCATAATACAATAAATCTATGTCTACAGTACCTTCATGGTGTTTTTCTCACGCCTTTTAAAGTATAGTATAATCCATACAATTAGGTTTTGATCTTGGGTATTTTGTCAATGCAAAACACTAGTATATTGATTAGCGCTTCGCCTTAGGTAGGATAAATTTTTTAAAATGTTAAAAGTGTGAATGATTTTTTTTAATGTATTATTAAACTTGACTTAATAGATCAATCTTGAAATCTCACAACCTAGCTCTTTGCCTATCTCGAGTTTCAACCTAAATTGTGCAGAATTAGCCTGAATTAAACTGATTGATTTCATGGATCAAAATACAATCTTGATGACTAGTAAAAATATGACTTAACTTTTAACTAAATTTCAAGATAATAACTTTTTTCAAAAAAACTATTAAGAGAATGACAGATTAGATCAATTTCAGTTCCCAAGTAAACCGTGTTATGGACTTTATTGAGTTTAATAATTTATTTTTTATAAAATATTTTTTTTAATTATATGATAAAAATATGTTGGTCACAAAATTGACCACTAATCTAAAAATAAAAACTCATTTGAGAAATGATAACCCTAAAGAAAGCAAAAATAAAAATAAAAATCATGCAATTTATTTCCTAACCAATTCAATAATCCAATATTGAAGGATAAGATTGAGAAAAAACTATTAAAAACAATTAAGGACCAAAAACCAAAAAACATATTTGATTAGTGACTGAACTATCAAACCTATGAATCGGGTAACCCGAGCTAGCACATCAAACCTATGAATCAAGTTATAGACTCTAGTGAGATTATAATTTTTTCAAAACTATTTTTTATTTAACTATGTGATAAAAAATATATGATCGCAAAATAAAACACCAACCTAATACTAAGATATTGTAAAAAATTAAATGAGAAATAAAGATAAAAATATTTAACATTCCAATACAAGCAATTTACATTATTGTGTCTATTTCTCTATCAAAATTAGAAGAAAAATAAAAGAATCAACTAATTCCCAACCCGTTAGACAGCGGCTGTAATTAAATTATTCGAGCTTCATGAACTATAAATAGATAGAAAAAGAGCCACATAAAAAAGAGAGAATCATCACGACATTTGTTGCAAAAGACACATTGAGATTTTTTATGTGGTTACAGGAAAAACCTGGAAGACAAGAAAATGTGAGGGGTTTGAGAGAACTCTAGACCTGTGTTATTTTCACACAAGTAAATAAACAAAGATCTAAATAACATTCTATCAAACACTCCTCTAAAAACACATCTTATAACTGTCAACTGTTTATATAGGTATTTAACTGACTTAATTTGCAAGGAAAAAGGAATCTTAAGAAAGTAGGAGAATGAGGAGGGAAAATCCAAGATTATCTAGAAAAAATACTAAAAAAAAATAGAATTTTTATGCCTAATTTGAGAGCTTTCATGACTTTAGCTGAAGCTAATCCTTACAGAGAACATTGAGATTCTTAATTTGTTCTTCTCCAAAACAAAGACTCAATTTGTTTTATTGTAATAATCCCAATTACCGAAATATCAATACCATGTTGTATTTATAAATGTTAAAAGTTTCACCTCTAGATTTATTTTTCCTCGTATATTCCCTCCAAAAAGTTGGCTGCAGGAATGCGAGTGAACGGGGTAGGCATGGATCCTTTGGCATGATCCAATCTCAATATTTTCTTTAATAATTTTTTGGGAATTTCCTTAAAGCCATTCGCGTAAATAAATGGTGTGTTTATGATTTGGATTTCGAGTGTTTTTTAAGAGTATTTTTAATCTAAAAAAATATATCAAATAATAATAACCTTCTTGACGTGAATATAAAACATAATTATCTTAATACAAAAACATTGTAATAACAAACAAAAATGAAGGTAGATGAAAAACTCCTTGGACTCGGAGTCAATTGCATACAACTTATTTATTGCAGATTGAACTGCACTTATTTATTGCAGATTGAACTGCGGACTAGAAACAGTAGATGATACATAGTTCTATGAAACAAGGTTAATTCTTGCTTCTCCTACGAAGGCTTGCTCATGCTATGGCTCTGCTTCCCATTAGATCACTAAAGCATAATATTTAAACAAAGAAAACGTTAGTAAATCATATCATATGCAAAAAACAATACGGTGGATAAAAATACCCAGTACAGTTTTCAATATGATATAACTTTATCTTGCTGACCGGGAATAGATTTAGATCTAGTTTGTTTTTGCTGAGCAAAATTATTTTTTAAGAATTTTTAGATCGTTTTTGTTTTCATTTTTATGTTTATGTGTTGAGATATATATATATATATATATATATATATATATATATATATATATATATCAACACACACACACACACACACACATATATAAATACATCAAATATATATATATATATATAAATAAAAAACAATTTCACGATATCAATTCCTCGGCACTAAACATGCTCTTAAACACAAGCACAAGGATTAATCTGGAGAATGACAAACCGTAAGTTTTGAGTGAGGAGGGCGTCCTTGGCATAATCATTCTCTGCTCTTGCTTTGATGATTTGGAACATAAGATGAAGCCTGAGTTCATTTGCGGCACTCTGCTTAGAGATCAGATGAGTCTCCTCTTTTAATTTGGCAGCCTCTTCACTTATTTCTTGAAATTTTTCCCTGACTTCCTTTTGTCCCTCTCTTATGCGTTTTTGTCCCTCGCTGATCTCTACCATATCAGCTTTTATCCTTTTGATGCTCCTACTTATTTTTTTGTCACTTTTTTTTCGTTTCTGTATGCAATAATGCTTAAATCGTTATAAATTCAAACAAAAAGAAAACAGACACAATGATACTACACTCTAATTCTCATATATACAGATCCCCATTCAGAAGAAAGCCTACAGATATATATTTAACAACGATAAAAGGATCAACCAGGATAAAGTCATCAATTAAGAAAGGCACTTCTAATGCACAGTACCAGGCATGACTTTCTTTTAGTTGCTCCCAAAGAAGTCCTCTGCGCGCCCATTTTTGTATGGATGCTCTTCCCCGTGATCATCCAGATTCCAGCATGTGTTGTGTTTGAGGGATTTCCTGTGAAGATGAGATTTCCTTTGGCGATGGCTATATATATATATATATATATCGATCGAGAGAGAGAGAGAGAGGAAAGGAAAATACCCCAAGACAGACGTCCTTGAAAGAGGAAAAGTAGACTTACGTTTGTTTTAGAGGTGAAAGTTGAGGTTCAAGTGTGAGATTCACAATAAAATAAAATAAAATAAAGTGTTTTTATAATTAAATTTTATATATAATTGAGTTATTCAACCACACCATTAATTACAAGAGCTAAAATAATCTCTGTCACATTTTCAAGCAGCATCTTTATCAATATTCTATTATATTATTGAGCGAACGATACCGTGTCGGATGTGATATGATGCTGGAAGTTTCGCGCGATTGCTTTGCGATATGTGAATTCTTGCTTTAAGAGGAGTGAAACTCAATTTGAATATTTGGTGTTTGGCCCGATTATTAAAAAATAATATTCGATCAGCTAAATCATTTTTATTTTTCTATCATGATTTATATATAATTGTATTTTAAATCTTATTTATATAGAAATTAAAATTTGTATTTGTTTTACAGCAATTTTAATAAAATATTTATTTTAAAAATACTTACTTTTTTGAATCTACAGCTAAAAACTTATTTTTCTAAACCGTAATAATAACAACCATCACAGTACCAATGATATATTAATTAATTTTCAATTAGATTAATTTTTCTTGGTTAAGAAACACTTAGTAATACATAATTTTTATTTCTTCTTAGAATTTTTGTAATCTAACTCACAGCGTGTAACGCTGGGCACGGGGATCAAATTATTGGACTATAAAAAGACATTGCAGCTCATAATTCACATAAATTAGGTGTCCTATTCTATTCTTGAAGTGACAACTAATCTAAGAGGTAGCACATGTTACCGTTTAAAAATAGACGCTTCTGTTTGTTTTCTAAAGGTACATAATATTTATTTTTTTATTGAAATTATATTAAAATAATTTTTTATTTTTATTTTAATATAATAAACGATTGTGTACGGCTCCGTCTCTCCTCGAATCCTAAGCGAACTGCAAATTAGGTATTCCTTGCTGCAGCATCTTCTCACCATTCATGTCATTCAACTGCAATAAGAATTTGCCAGTTCGATATCCACCACTGGAAATGCATGAAGATCAGATGGGCCAGAGACGGATGAATGTGGCAAAATGAGTCCACCATGTGCATCAGGCAGCCACGCAAAAAACAAAAGGAATTCTCAGCCTATTTCTAGCCGCCCGTCCGCGATAGAAACCAATGAAGAGAAACACAAAACAACAAGATCACAGAAAGGGAAAGCTTATTCTCTGTATGGCATGTTTGTGCGCGCGCGAACAGTTGGGTATTCCCAAGAGTTAGATTTGCGAATATCCCTGGGTGTTTGTTTTGATAATGCATCAAATTACCCAACACACCCACTTATTATAAGGTAATTTATCCTCTTAACCAGTATTGATCGTACCTGAGACTGGTGCTTCGACTTGAGAAAGGTTAGAGAAACGTCAAAGAGATCTTCCGCTCGTATCAACATCTGATTGCAAGCATCTCAAGCAAGAAAACCAAAATCAATACACAAGGGAAGGCAATGCTGGGCGTGTTAATGCTCACAGATTTGAATGGCAGGTGAAGTAAATGCTCGCAATACGTGCATTTCCTTAAGCCAACAAATCCATGTTCTCTTTAGCTGCGAGTGCTCCCCAGGACGATTCTTCTCCTCCTCCTCCTCCTTAATTTGGAACCATCGAGTCCTTCCGAATCTAATTTAATTTGATTTATATCATAAATTGGAAAATACATGTGATGTTAAATAATTAATTTAAAACAAATAATAGAAAACCACTTTCCTCAGTCCGGTTTAGTTTTTGTTTCTGTTTCTCTACCACCCAAAGAAAAAACTTGTTGAACCATTGCATTTTTAGAGATCACATATGTTTCTATTTTTAATTTCCATTTGCAAAACAATCTCTGTTTAAAACTTTATCACCCCCATATCCAGAATTAATTCCCGTTTCTTAAAGTTAGTTAATTTCTAAAGCATAATTTTTTTAAAAAATAAACAGAGAGAGAGAGTGACAGGCGGCAGCAATTTCAAGAAACTAGCTTTCTTTTCCTCGCAGCTTCTTGGGCAGCTTCTGTCCCCCCCACTCTCATTTATAGATAAACCAAAATAAGGTCTCTTATTTTTTTTATTCGGATCGTGAGCGGTTCTTGAATCTTATCACTGAATTGCCATGTTTCTTGTTTTTTTTTTTTTTTTAAACGCGACAATGATGAGTTCCCAAGGTCACTGACACGGCACGATATCGCTCGATTCAGCACGATATCGCTCGATTCAGCAGGTGAGAGTAAGATATCGCACGATCGATTTGTTTTTAGCTTTTCAAAAAAAGAGGTGCCCCTGCCCCCACGCCATGTTCAAGTCTGATTCGCGGAGGTTGATTTTTAAATGAAAATCATGGAATCCGTGCATTCCAGCGAATCATGGGACCCACTTCTTTTATCACTTTGCAGGTTGGCACCTCAGGATTCTTTTTAAAAAAAAAAGACTCAGTCCATGACTTAGTAAATGTAAGTCTTTTTTTAATGAAAAAAAAAAAGATAGAGCCCCCAAATTTAGTAAAACTTGGAGGCAAAAGTTCTTTATTATATATAAAAAAATACTTTTAGTTTTTTCAATTTTAATATCACGGTGAAATTATAGAATTATTATTAAAATAAAAAAGATCTTGTACTTACGTACAAGGATGTTCTTGTCTTCTTATCATGGCTTCTCAAGTAATAATTATTTTTATTTAGCGGTTATTTGATAATTTAAAAAATATAAATATTATTAAAAAAATATCATAGATATGTTTTACAACGTGTGCAGTGTTATCTCAGTTTTATTTTATTTGCTAAAAATTAAACTTTAAGCTTCTTTTTATTTTACTTTTTATAAAGTTATGTAATTCTGAGTCATTCAACATTCAATTTCTTTTTAAGATAGATTTTTTATTTAAACTCTATCCTTCAATATTTAATTATTTAATAATTAAATGTTCATGCTTTTCCTTTTTCTTTTCTTTTTTTATAAATTTTTTTTCATAAGTTTTTCTAAACTTCTTTTTAATTTTAAAAACAATTTTCTGTTTACATTAAAAAAAAAAAAACAAATAGAGTTGTGCTTCAAAACAGCAAAAGACATCTATCCAGTAAACGGTGTAGGTAACTCTTAGATAAAGTTGATTCCTTAACTAGCCTTCATTTCAATTAAATTGTATAAAAATTATTTTTATTGACGTGACTCAATTAATTTGACAAGTTTAAAAATAAATTATATGATTGATAAAAAATATGTCTTGACTTTAAAAAAATCTCAAGATAATATATTTTTTTTCAATATTAAGAATAAAATATATTAGATTGACCCGGGCTTCACAATTTAAATTATGCCACTGATCATGCACTTTATTGGGTTTAACAAATATATTTTTTAAAATGATTTTTTATTTAATGATATGACAATAAAAATAGATAATCGTAAAAATAAGCATCAACCAAATACTATGATGCTTATTTGAAACTAAAATAATCTTATAAAAAGTAAAGTGAAACAAATTATAAATACCAATTCAAAATAAATCAAATGTTAAAATATAAAATTGATAAAAAAAAAAAGAGTGCAAAATGATTCAACTGATAAGAAAAAATTGGAAGATAGAATTAAAAAATAAACCATTTAACACTGATATTAAACCTGACCTAATATGCCAATTTTAAAATCTTTTGGCCCGACTCATTGTCTAACCCGGGTTGATAATTAACCTGCATAAAAGTTGACAAGTGAACTAGCTAACTTGGAAGGTTCAAAAGCATGATTGACGATTAGTAAAAGCATGGTTTGGCTTTTAGAAAAAAATCAAGCGGATATTTTTTTTAAATACTGAGACGGTGATATATTAAATCAATCTAGATTTTATAGTTTAACTCGTAAAACCCATGTCCTAGATCATAGAGTTCATTAAGTTTAAAAACTTTATTTTTTAAATTATTTTTTCTTAATTGATATGATAAAAAAATAGACACTTGTCAAAATTAAATGCTAACTAGATACCATGATGTTTGTTTAAAACCACAATAATATCATAAAAAGTAAACAAATATAAATTATGACAATGAATTTAAGATTAATAAAATAATAAATAATAAAATTAAAAAAAAATTCATTCATACTTTATAAAATTCAGTTCTTTAGCAGAGTAGTAGAAATATGATAATCCTAGTACATATAAGCTAAGTGATAAAGTCTTCGCCATTTAAATAACAAACCAAGAGTTTGACCTTTTAAACTACTCCCAACTTAAAGAACAAAGCAAAAAATCCCAGGCGCTATTAAATGCTCTCATGAACTTCCTTTGCATTCAAATCCACCACCGCACCACGTCTGCAGCCACCAGCCTGCAGTTATCAAATGAGAGCTTGTTCATTCCCATTAAGAAATTCACAAAATAGGAAAGAAAAAAAAAACATAACTTTATTAGTTGCAACACTGTATATAACCAGAGAACAACCTTTTTATTTTATTTTATTGATGTTATACATGGAACGGGTTATCATACCTTTAATCCCATCCCTGGACATATATAAGCCCATGTCTGTCCACTGGGGATCTTGTATGGGTCAATTTATTGCTTCAAATTAACTTAATATATATAGTTATTTGAAGACACAACGATCATAATTCACATTTATAAAGTAACAAAATAAGCTATACTATATAGGCATATATTAAACACAAGTGATTGTTACTTTATAATCGTTTTAAACTAATTTTTTTATGAAATAAATAGTATATTTCTCTTAAAAAAAAAAACAGATTACCTTTTTTTCTTAAATTATAATTCGCAATTATAATAATTGCGGTGCAATTAATTAAACTATAAAATTAATGATAAGTTAAATCTTTATGAAACAATAAGTAAATGTGAAGATAAAAAAATGTTTTGTTGCAGAAGAAATTCTTAGCGGACAAGATTTAATACAAAAATCACGTTGAAACAATAATTAAACCTATTGAAAAAGGAAAATGATTTATAAATAAATCTTTTATATTAAATTTCATGCAAATAGATGCGTCAACATATATATATAGAAATACTTAAACATAATTCATCCTTAATTATAACATGTGTTCGTATAAAAGTCTTATATGAAAAATTTGTTTGTACGTATAACATTACTCTACAAAAATAACATTCAGGCATGAATTTAGATGATTATTATTCAGCAACATCAAATTAATGGGTACCTTATCATTCTCATTCATGGTTCATCATCTGTGTCCTTTTTCATCTTTGCGCACAGAGCATCGATTACTAGCTGGCGTGCGCTATTTTCACGCTCTAGTTGTGCGATTCTTGCCTGAAGCTTGATTGTATTTAAGCTGTCAGGATTCTTCATTTGTTTAGCCAGCAAATTAATCTTACATTTGAGCAGTTCATTTTCACGTTGGATCTCCATATTATATTTCGACTCAGCCTGCATGCATGGGAGCAAAAGAGAAAGAGGGGCAATAAATAAATAAATAAATAAATAAAATAATACAAATAATCAATATTCAAACTATATATACTTCTACTAATATGAGAGATTTTCTTATTAGTAGTATTACTATAAAAGAGGCATTCGAATGTAAAACCTCTTGAGAAAAATGAAAGATATTGATGTATAGGTCATTTCCATTGAATTCTTCTAAGAGTAAGCAATGATAATGCAAAATTATTGTATATTGCTAATGGTGCACGAGTTTTGCACCCATCAAAAGCAATTCATAGAGATTGCCAGATCATATGTATTTTCTGTACAAGCCACTTATTGCTATGAGGTTAATTTTAGTGAATTGGCGTCAGCTAATAAATATTCAATATATATGACAGCAGAATTTAGAAAAGCTTAACACCTAAAACAAAATCTCATAAAAAAGCTACCATGTGATGATAACCTAGAATGGAAACCCAAATGAAATAGGATAATAAAAGTAAACAAGTAATAAGAGTGATGCTGAATGACTTTAAGAGGTATTTTTGTTTTGCTGTTAAGATTTTCAGAAATAATTAGTGTCACATTTTTGTGCTTTTAAAGAAACCAGAAATGTAGATTATTTTCAACAAGAACTTTAGTATTTTGATTGAGATTGGTTCATGCGTAAGCAGTGCTTTCATGAAATAACGCTGACTGGTAAGATGAAGTGGAAAGATAGAAAGCTCACCAGTGCCCTGGAAATCTCCGTTACAGTAGTAGATAGTCCGTCGTGCTTGCCCTTCAATTGGTGAACATCTCTTTTGCCTTGTTTCAAAGCCTTTTCCATCCGATCTCCCTCCTTCTTCAAGTTGGCATTTTCTTTCTCCAGATGGTCGTTTCTTTCCATCAGCACATCCACCTTTCTCTTGAGGTCTTTCGTCTCTTGCTGGAAAATAAATGATACAAGAGAATAAACAAATTAGAAGAGACAACAAAAGAAACTCATAGGAATACAGAGCTACAGACAGAAAATTGGTATAACGTCACCTTCTTTTTTTCACGATATTTCAGGTCACTACGTTGTCTAGCCAACTTTTTAGGATCCTTTGAAGACCGAGAACTTCCAGCTGGTTGTTCTAGGGCTGCTTGATGATTCACGGACATGTTGTTCATATTCACCATCCCTGCGGTTTCCAACATGATCATGTTTCTTTAAGTTTCAAAAATCTAGAAGAAAAAAAAAACATGAAAAAAAAACCATGGAGATTAGAATTTGCTGAAGAAATGTATAGTAATAAATTCTTGCAAGACCACATCCTATTTTCCAGTCAGCCTGCGATATGATGGATCTATTGCATACATGTGTGTGTGTGTGTGTATTAACGAATTTGTTCCAATTTAATTAGAGTTTAATTATGATAAAGGTGACATTCAAACATGAAAGCTGACCTTTAGTATCACTGAACAACAAGCCCATAGGTAAATGGTGATCTAAATTTCTCTTCTTTTTTTCGACAATCATATCAAACCAAGTTCTAATTCATCAATTAAGACAAATTATTTTCTATAGATGATTTTAAATACACTCCCTACATGACTTAGACACTTGTAATGTTCAAAATCCATAGCTTGTATTGGAGCCGACTTGTCTTGGTTCTTTAATTCATGGTGCAGTGCATGACAATTAGTACAATTTAGTACCAGTTGGGACAACATGGGACTTCGGTCTGGCTGTGTTTCAAATTTGTGAGAAACAATACCCACAGTTAAAAGCAACAGTTATTTATGAGTTTGTAGAGAAACATAAAAATAAAATAAAAACTAGATAAAGCTCCAGGTCATAAGCAGTACGTATTTCAGATATCAAACATGTGAAGATCCTTACATTGGTTCGGTATTTCTGTCTGCTGTTGGTGTCGTTGGTGATCTGCCAATCCGTATTTCAGTTCATGGCTACCAGTCCCAATACCATACATATTTTCTCCAACTACGTACAAAGTTTGATGAACAAATTCAATTAATGCATGCTTTCAGACTTTTTTCAAAGTAACATATATATATATATATATATATATATATATATATATATATATATATATATATATATATATATATATATATATAAAACAGTAGTTCAAGTCGTTAGCTTATGATTGTAATGCATTAACATTCATACTTCCTGGCAAAGCCACCTGGCTACCAAACAGCGGATTCATCGATGGGTTCTCCTCATGGACGGTGCCAGTACTGGAGGGTGTTACTGCAAAAAAAGAAGAAGTTAATATTCTTAGAAAAGCGAGTACATATTAGATTAGATTAGATTAGATTAGATGAGATTATCAGAGATTGGAAGGTCAAAATCATACAAGCCACCTTTAGGGGGGGGGGGGGGGGGAAGAAATCCTTAAACCCTAATTAAATCTCACTTGATTTAACTCCAGCCAATTTAATTTAATAGGTTTTCTGTTTCTTAGAACAAAAAAGCAGGGATTAATTGTGGTTTTTTCTCTTTTGAGATCTCTCTCACTTCTCTGAAACATGAAATGAAAAGAACTAAATGAAAAAGAAAACGAAAAAAGATATATAATATATACGATGAGAAAATGAACAAAGTGGGTTTACTTAAGATAAAGGATCCCGGCCAGATTCTTCAAAATATGGCATATAAGGAAGGTATATATTCTCCCACATATAATAGAAGATCCAATCAACTGAACTTACTCTCAGCATCAGAGAAATCAAAGCAGTACATATCAGAATCCATTCTTCACTATGATCTGCAGAATAGAAATAAGACTGATGAGACTCCAAAATTTTATTTTACATTCATAAAACGAAAAGAAAATTTTCTTTTTTTGGTTGATCAGAACCAAATGTACATGCAGAAAGGTTGGAGAATACCGGAATATTAAAGCGGCTTAACGATGCTCGTAAAGCTGACTAACCCAACTTAAGAGCTTCGAGAGAATGCAAAACTAATCCCATTGTCATAGAAGGTTAAATTTATACAAAGAACAAGTGTGAGAAAATTTGTCAATCGTCCGAAAGCAAGCGAAATCGCGCTGCTATAAAGTTGCTTTCCAGAAAAATGGAATAGAATAATATTATTTTAATCGAAGCAAATGTTTTCATAATATGTGGTTGAATATGATTGATTGTTTTTTTTTTTTTTTTTATAACCACGCGGTGTCCTGGACGTTAATACAGACTAATCCACGCTCGTACGAGGTCGGCCCACAAAAAGATTCTCCGTACAGAAGAGGGGTCGAACCCCTGACCTTGCTTAAGGGAATATGATTGGTTGTTTCTGATTTGAAAGCAACGTTGTCCAGGAAAATAAATCCAAGTGGCGCTCTCCCATTCATGGCCAGATTTTTATGGTGGGCTATCCTATCGTGTTTTGTTTTGAGCCGTCGAAATAATGTACTTTTTTAGTTCGTGGGGTCAATCTTCTATGCTTGTGTCACAGAGCTAATATTTTAAGATAATAATATTTTTTATTTTTAAAAATTTATTTTTAATATAATATATTAAAATAATATAAAGATATCAAAAAAATTAATTTAAAATAAAGAAAAAATTTTAATTTTTTTAAAACGCAAAACAAATATCCTCCTGGCTCAGTTTAAGAAATAAATGCTCAGTGGAATATTAGCTTGAGGTCTAACCGTCGACTAAGCAATGCTTCAATCGTCAAAGAGCTATGCCTATATATATATATTCAGTGTATGTGGGTTTATGAGAGGGGGAAAAAAAACAAAGGAACTGAAATTCGAGTCCAGAGGATATAGGGAATCATTCTCTGCCGGCAAAACCTTTAACTGCTTAAGGTCTAAGTTTGATGGGTAAAAATCGGCCTAAATCATCATTTCACCCACACCCGCATGACTGTTAGAATTTCTCCATTTTATATTTGTGTGAATAATTTCTCGTTTTGGCATAAATATTATTTGATTTTGTCAAAATATTCTAATAAGTAACAAATGTTTAATTAAGTATGAATAGTATCTGACATGAAAATAAGAATGCATTAAAATAAAATGTTTAAATTAGTTTGATCGGCTATATTTACTTAATGTACATATTATTATTATTATTATTATTATTATATAAAAGGAAGAAGGAGGAGGAGGAGAGAGTGGTGTGATGGGACTCTAATCTTTGATTTAGAAGATTACACTACCTGTATGTGCATATTCGATTAGAGTTGTACCTCTCAATTTCACTGTATATCATCGGAGTAAGAGCTCGTTTTGAGCTATCTATCTTGTTTCCATTTTCTAAAATCACAAACTCGCGTCCATATGTTGTTTCTTCTCTTAGCTTGCTTACGCCTTGTCATACAAAATGACATTTTCGCCTGCCCCTGCCAGGAGTTGCATCCTTTGTTTCCAAGAACCTATGTTGGGAATAATAACGACCCACGGAGGTTAGCTTAGAAAACAGGCCGGTGTTAACCAGCACAACTCTCCAAGTAGTAGCTTTTACATATATATATATATATATATATATATATATATATATATATATATATATATTTCTCCTCCATTATTTTCCAGAGAAATCAAAAGAGCTGCAGGAATATTACAACTTACAGATATCATCGATAGAACGCTTTCGGAATGAGCTCCTATCCGGCCGGCCTCTTGATTATCATCAGCATTCTAGTTTACATATGTTGTATAAACACTCAACAATAAGAAATATAGCAAGACATCAAGGCATATTCCTGATATATCATATGTAGGTATTCTGATTAAAGAATTGTTGACGAAGACTTCATATAATAATTGAATTGACGAAGACTTCGTAAGTAAATGAACTTCATATAATAATTAAATTGACGAAGACTTCGTAAGTAAATGATACAAGCAGCAAGATACATAAAAAAAAAAAAAAATTAATTGACGAAGACTCTGTCTGGCACGAGGAAATGATTGGCGAAGACTTGCATTAAAAAACTACATTTCTCGGCGGGTCCGCCACAAGTGACTAAAAGAACCAAGGCCGATTTTCCTAGAGCTAGCAGGGTCAGGAAAGGCCGAAGCCAAGAATAATACTAACACTGTAACCAAAAAAAAAAATGTGGAATCATAAGGTAATTCTCATATGTTATTCACCCACTCAGACAGCAGTGAGGTGTGTGTGTGTGTGTGTGTGTGTGTGTGTATCATAATAATCATCAATCAATACTATATTTATTTAAAAGGGAATAATACATGATAAACATCTCTGATAATCTCTTCAACGTAGATAAACCTAAGAAAGGCAAAATCCAAGCACAATGAAGAGCAACAAATTACGAGTTCTCCGTTAAACATGCATCATCTCCATCCTGCATGCATGCATGCAGAATCAGCAGCACAGAAATGAATTAGCAAATATGAAGCAAGACCTACTCCCTCCCATCCCTGGAATAATTGAAGAGAGTTTATCTCCAGTCACCAACATTGGCAGAAAAAAAGTAAGAATGTAGCTCCAAGTACTTCTAGTCTACTGTAAAGAAGGTCACCTTCTCTTATAAAAAAAAAGGTACAATATACATTTTTGGTCCGGGATAAGGAGAAGACAGGCATCTACGAGCAAACACACAAATACCGTAATTGTATTTTGATCTCTAAAGTTTATAGCTATGCATCCAATTAATCAAAACTAAAACTCTCTTCCTGTCACTTTTGTTTTTCATTTTTTAATGTATTTAAAAAAAATTGATTTACCAAGAAATATATACAGTAAACAAATTGACACGATAAAAACAATTAAAAAAAACCACAAGCACAAGAATACATAATTATTCTAAAAACTATATTACAAAAAATCGTATAAATAGGGTGGATTTCAAGCATTAAATAAAAAGAAATCAAAGTTCAAAGTTGGCAAAAAACCCAATCCCTACCCTTGTTTTTTTCACCAACCAACCTTTCCTCTCTTCCTCTATTGTTGTTGCATTCACTTCACCCATGTCATGACCAATAACAACTTGGCCCCCTTGCAACCACATTTTCTTGCTAGCGATAGGAATCACCACCATTAATCTCTTTTTTTTCCTCTTCGCCGCAGGTTTTTTTTCCTTAAGCAATTAACAGCCGCCAGCTCCTTCACCAACGCCGCCACCAACCTCACGTCACCCTCCCGATACGACCAGTCAGCTACTTCCCCTGCATCAGGTAACTTCTCTTCTCCTCCTGCCATAATGCCAACCATTGCATGCACAAAGCAAAATAAATAACATGTTCACTAGGTTAGGCCAATGACCTGGAACTATTTCAGCATAACTTAGATGGCTAAGCCGAGTCTAGCTCAAAGATAATAAAAAAAGAGAGAGAAAGGATGTTGGGCCGACAATCGGCCTAACTCGACTGAGTCAGACTAAACCTGTTTCAACTTAGCCCGGATGGCTAGGCCGGGTCCAGCCCAATAATAATAATAATAATAATAATAATAAAATATTAAAAAATGAATTTTTCAAATAGTATTTTAAAAAACATTTGTGGGTCCTTCATATGTTTTTTTAATAATTTTGCATAATATTGGGCTGTAGACTTATAATGTAAGATAAGGATCCTGTGATAAAAAATATTCAGTTTTCTCTGAATTTTCAAAGAAAAATTAAATTTCTTCATTTTAAAAAACACAAAATATATGTTTTGTTTTCATGCATACGGCCAAATCCCAAATGTTTTTCATTCATATTTTCAAAAAAATGATAAAATCTCATTTTTATTATGTTTTGAAGATGCAATATAGATATTGTAATCAATTTATGATTATTCTTATATCAATTTTTTTTGGAACGTTAGGAATTAATTATATTTAGAAAATACATGCGATGCCAAAATTTAGATTTTAGAATAGTTAAGATTTAACCCAATAAAGTAGAAACTTCCTCATGAACAGAGATCTGTCTTGAAACTTAGACGAGACCAACGGATAGAAACACGGCTTAAAAAACAATCAAACAACAATCCAGCTTATCTTAGACAGGATGCACTGGAGATGATATATTTTTCCCTTACTCAACTAGTCTCCTACCTAAACTCTCATAGACTATAGGTTTTCCAGTAACCATAATACTAGGTGACGACTCCTGAACTTTATAATCATAACTTTATGATTATATCGAAAACTTCGTTTTCAACACATATCTCAAGAGGCAGACTCATCATTCGACTTTACACACACCGCGATAACCACTATAATCTTGGAATGGCTAATCAAGTTTATGTCTATAATACTTCCTTAAAAGATATCGGTATCATTATAACGGATATTATTAGCCCGGACAAACAAATCCAATCATACTTTATTTATATTTATTTATTTCAATTTTAAGTATAAGATTAGAATACTTACTTGTTTGGCACGATCCTGATCCCCCAATGCCTTAAGGTTTGATCGCAGCAATATCCCATGTCAACAACATGATTATCACAATACCATTATTTATATCAATTTTTGGATCCATACCTTATCCAAAAGTAACACATTTTGAATTACTTCTACATATACAATATTTCACATGTATAGTCCATACACATAGTCAAACCAATACAGTTTAATATATTTCCATGTTAAGCACATACACAGTTTTATCATTTTGTTTTCCCTCATTAAGAACCAATTTACAGAACCTTCACTTAGAAACCCAAGAGTTTTCCCTCAATTCACACACATCTAACCCATTATAATTATTCACCATTCACATAATTTAACACAATAATACATAAGATTAAAAACAAACCCTATCATTTTTTATAATGGCCCCGAGGCTAAAATATATCTTTAAATGAACTATGGGTTCCTTGTTGATCTTTCTTCAATTTTTTTTGTTTGAATTCATCATAATTAGGTATTAACATAACCTTGTTCGAACTATGGGTTCCATGTATACAAGATAATTTGAAGAAATTATCCCCCTTTGTTGACCTCTAAGCCGAAACTTAGCATGAAAAAAAGGGGTGATATTTTTCCTTGATTGTCTTAATTCTATACTTGTCTCATAATTTAAATGTTCTCATTAACATGATTCTAGTATCAAATTAATTACAATTCAAGCAACCAATCTCATAAACCCTCATTTCCTTCATGCACATTTCATGCCTTACAACTCAAAAAAATCAATAAAATGTTTTAATTGATCCAAAAGCAAAAGTTGTTACCTATGTGAAGTAATCAGGAAGAAAAAATAAGAGGAAAAGTTTGATTTATTCTCCTCCTTTCCTTCTCCCTCAAACCCTCCAATTCATCTCCTTCTCCTGAGCTTTAAATTCCCTCAAATTATATAAATAACCTTTCTAGATTACCCAAACACTCATTTTAACCCTTTAATATAATTGTTTCCATGTGATTTTTGGGAAGAGTTTTGAAGAAATTAGAAAAAATCTCCTTTTCTTTTTAGTAATATAGTCAGCTGCACTTGGCTTCCTTGGGAAGCCAAGTGAGCTATTTATTTTAATTCCAAAGTCCCTGTAATTCTACAATGTCACTAGAATTTAATATTTAATATTAAATAGATCAAACAAGAACCTTATTCAAAACTTTATTATTTAAATTTTTTTTAGATAGTCTATCTCTTTAAAAAATTTATAACTTCTTAAATAAATTTAAAAACTTGTGTAATTAGGCAAGGAAACCCAAAAATAAAGCTAAAGTAATAAATATTCTAAACAAATTAAGGAAAAAAAAAGTTTTAAACTACATATAAAAAAAATCATAAATTAACCAATAATTTCTAAACGTTCGGAAAGCATTCTTAATCTTCAATTGCATTGAAATTTTAACTTTATATGAAATAGAGTTTTTAAAATCTTCTAAATAAATTTTAATTTTAATTTTATTTTATTTTATACATGTTGGGTAAGCCAAACCATCTTTATCTTTATAGTTTATAGTAATAAATGCACCCTTACTAATTAGTATAACTCCATCTAGTATTTATACTCTTCGATGAGAAACCGATTTTTTTACATAGAAAAATATATTATTTTATATTGAACAATTATACATGACTTTGTAATCGTTTGTTTTATAATAAAAACCGTATTTTATAAAATTTTAATTTTTTTACTTAAAATTAACTTTTTTTTTCTTTTGTTTTTGAATTATTTTAATATATTAATATTAAAAATAAATTTAAAAAAATAAAAAAAAATTATTTTTATGTATTTTTAAATAAAAATATTTTTAAAAAACAATTACAACAATATTTTTATTAATTTTTTTAATTCAAAAGTTGAGTATAGATTTCATATAAAAAAAACTTACATTCTTTATGCGTGGATGATCCATTATCAAGAGTTTTTATAAATTATTTAGGTTTTTTTATTTGCTCAATAGTTTTTCTAATAATTTTTCATTTACAATCCATCTTTTATGGCTTAATAAATGTTTGAGCAACATAATCAATATTTGCTAGACTATTGGGTTTATTTGAATCTCTCTAGTAGCATCTTAAAAAGCAGAGTTGCAGCTTTCCATTCTCATTTTATTTAATTCAGATTTTTACTTGTGTGGCTTAATACAAAATTATTTTTAAGATTAATAAAACTATTTTGAACCTTCAACCTTCCCGTCGATAATCTATTTAGAGTATTTTTAAATGTGTAATAATAATTTTTCTTTAAAATATTTTTTATTATAAAATATATTAAAATAATATTTTTTTATTTTTTAAAGTATTTTTCAAATTATATCAAAATAATATTTTTTTTAAAAAAATATTTAACATATCAAAATAATATAAAAACATTAAAAATATCAACTTAAAAAATAAAATAAAATAAATTTAAACTTTTTAAAAAACAATTCTAAAACACCATTAATATATAAATTACATAAGAAAAGACACATCGACTTTTGCTCAAGTACCCTTAGAAAACCTTGCAGTCATCATCCATTACAAATATATTAAAACTACGGTCCGTTACATGAATATACTACAGAGTACACACATCATTAAGATGTATTGTTGATCATTGTTCTTCCTAGAGACCCTGGGTTTTGCTCGTGTTCTGCTTTGCCATTAGATCCCTGAAACACAATATAAAACAAAGGATAACGTTAATTAATCATAGCATACGCTTCAAATTCCATTAACATGCAGATAACTGTAGCTCGAGTCTTCATCTTCTATAATTTTATTCAAGTTTATCGTGATGACCGGCAATAAAATTAAATTGAAGCTACAAAGATATTGTTGATAGGATCACAAACCGTAAGGTTTGGGTGAGTAAATCATCCTTGGCAAAATCATTCTCTGCTCTTGCCTTTACGATCTGAAACATGAGATCA
>Ga0325403_1001195_pt1 | contig 21160 bp, 17 predicted proteins | sample PopdelMetagenome_19_FD_205665 | JGI IMG/M metagenome (GOLD analysis project Ga0325403, IMG submission 205665) | Populus deltoides microbial communities from Bellville, Georgia, United States - Xylem-PdKOR-R4 | ecosystem: Host-associated > Plants > Phyllosphere > Stem > Wood/Secondary xylem... | reverse complement strand
GTATGTAGAGAAAAAATAACTCTCTTGATATACATGAAATTCTCTGATATTTAAATCAGTAATATGTATGAATATATAATATGTATTTATTCTTGGTGAGAAATAATGGCCATTAAGATTAAAAAAATTGTGTTAATCAAAGGAAAAAATTGAGGTTAAATTTTATTTTTATTTATCCTTTACTTTTAAAGGAAAGATTATCTTTTTATTTTAGAATTTCATTGTCATTAACAGCTCTTTCTCAATTTATTGGCCGTATATTTTAAGATTTATTTTGTTTTTCATAGATAACATCTTTACATTTCTCGGTTAAAAGAATTATTGATGTGAATCTCAATTTATTGACATCACTAACGGAATTTGTTCATCAGAATACCATTCATTGGTGATTCCATGTTTGGTCGCTACTTTTGTCAATAAAAAAATAACCCATGATTTTACAGACGAAAAATGCGCGTAATAAAAAAATTCCCACTGGAAATTTAGCAACGAAATTATTCCGTCTGGATTGCCAATGGTAAATCACCGACAGACCACGATGTCGATGATTGTTGCTTATTCAGTAATTATTTCGCATGTGCAGTGAACGGAACGGAGCTGTCGGTGTGCGTGGTCACCGAACCATGATTTTGTCGGTTTCGGTTGTCTGCTCCAAACTGTGAGCGTCGTGTGAACCGCTTAGACATCACGTGCTGGATATATTGCGGCCATATATCCTCCTGGATGTATGGTGGCTTGAAATTCCTCCAAACCGCCACGTCATTCCAACCTTGTAGACCAATATCTCTAGCGTATATTTTTGGCTTTGTTCCGCGCTTCATACCAAAAATCACGCAACCTACTTCCATCAACAAATTTTATATGAGTTAATGACAAATTAGATTTGAAAACATAATTTTTTTTTAAAAAAATATCGTATTGTTTTCGATGTTACATAGTTGCCACGTGATTCTCCCATACCCACCTCGTAACATTGTCATGCGCACTATCCCACTTGAATTTATTCTGCGTATAAATAATTAATTTAAATTAAAAATAATAAATTATTAAAAATAAATAAAATTATAAGTTAACACCAACCTCAAATCTTTAAAACCATGCATCGATATAAGGTCTCCATTCAAGATGTCTGGAAACTTGACTCCATTGAAATAATAGAATCTCCATCGATGATTTAAATGTTGATGCACTCGGTTAACTCAGCATTTTCAAGGTAGTACAACATGCATAGGTTAGGGCACATGTCAATTTTCTGGTATCCTAAATCGAGGGGTTTCATCATAGAATTAGCAACATAGAAGTTCTCTTTCAGCCTGTTCTCTTCAGGTAAAATACTTCTCGCCCATTCAATAATTCTGTCATAACCGGCCTCAATAAACCAACAATCCGACTTAATGATGAACAACTGTGCAACGGCCAATAACTTACTATGATTCATGCAGTCATCCCATATTGGTTCATCAAAATCTTTAAACAGATTAAAAAACCTAGCCGTGTCTTCATTAGGTTCTTCTCTATAATTGGACATTGACTGACATTACCTGGATTCATTCTCATTGCATCCATAATCATATTCCTGTAAGGATTACTGTTATCATTTACAACTCCATACATGTTGCTAGCACTAGAAGGTGACCCAATCATCATTTCTACCATGCTCTCATTACGAACAAATAGCTAGAAGGTGACCCAATCATCCTTTCTACCATACTCTCATTACGAACAAATAGTTCTCCGTGTGCATACAAACAAAGGTAATCCTCCATGAACTCCTTGTGTAGAAGATGCGTCGTTACAACATCTGCATGCAGATATTTTTTATTTTTACACTTCCTGCATGGACACCTAATACCGCCTCCACTAAAATTTCTTGGAATAGATGTTGCAAAATTAATAAAAGAGTCAGAGCTTTTATTTTCTACAGCAAAAGAGTCCCATTATTTGACTTTGTATTTTCTGACCAAAATTACATGAGTATTTTGGTCGTTGTAGTCAAAGTACCATGAGCATACCCAAGGCATAAAGAATTTGGAACAAAACATAAGCATTGGGGAAAATTTCTTTTTTCTCTCGGTGCCTCTGAAATTCTATTTAAAAAGTTTGTAGCCCTTTTCAACCACAGGGTGTAGGTGAAGGAGTTCAGTAATGCAACAAAAGTAATCTCAATTAACGAAACCAATTTGATAATTTTGTAGTATTAATGGATTTATCAAAATAAAATAACCAGGAATGGCTTTCTTTGGAGTTTTGGAGAAAAAAAGCATTAAACCATGCCTATTGGTAGTCCTAATAGGAATAAGTTTGGCAATGGTTATGTAATTTGGTTTGGAAGCTGATAGGAAAAAGGATCCCCTGATGAACATGCTTTGATTAGATTCAGATTCCTAATTTTTTTTTCTATTAAAAGGAAAATAAGTTTGACACCATTTAGTTTTTAAGTAATGCAGACATGTATGGCTCTGTAAGGGTAATTATGTTAATGAATGGAGTTCTAAGAATGATGGTATGATTTAGTAAGGTTGTTCTGGTTTGGAGTAGAAATATTTGATATGAGTTGATCTCTTATAAGGTGGTTTATTGGATTTTGAATAAGACTTAGACTTGGGACAGTTTTCATTGCAAGTGAATTTTTATACAGACATGTCAAACTGTTGGCAGAAACTTCCTAGTTTCTGTCTAGTTCGTTTCATTTCCCACTTCAGGTGTTTTTGGAGTTTAAGGTTTTGGCAGATTTTAAGATCTTATTTTTATGTAACGCTGACTAACTCTCCATATGTTAGTTGGTCATAAGGAATGATTTTGGATGCGAAGGTATCTTTGATTTTATTTCGGACCTTTTCTTCCTAAAAAGATAGGCAAACAAGCAAGGAAGTTTTCTTTCTAAAAGGGTTGGTCTGAGTCTTCTTGGAGCATAACACGGGCGAGGATGATGTTTTTATACCACTTAAAATCATTAAGCTTCTTATATTTGAGGTTTGAAAGGAGTTCAACATTTTTATCTTTCACATAAGAAGGATCTTCTACAAAATATAAATAGATGGTTAAGATGAGGGTTGATACAACATCTTGGATGGTATTTTCTAGAAGAGTCAAGAATAAGAGTTTGTTCTTCGGTCATGTGGATGGAATTTAGGATTTGAAGATGTTCAGCTTCGGTGAGATGATAATCGCACCATCCTTTTAACTAGCCAGAGAAACCATTTATATGAAGTTTGGTCATGGCTTTATCTGAGGTACCAGTCTGGGTTTTGTAGGCGTTGGCTGCCATGATAATTTGTTGTAGGGTGTTTAGGATGAGGTATTCTGACATTCCATCTATGTTCAATTCATAGAGGGAGGCATGAAATTTATGTTGGTTGATAATGTTAGGTTCATTTTGAATGGATATACCTGGGGAAACGAGTGATTTAGGGTTCTTACAAACGAGTTTATCAATCTAAGGAGTTTATTCTCTGATGGCTTCTTCTTCAGAAGTTTGAATATGATCTGTTTGGTTATTTTAAATGATGTTAATTTGGCTTGTGGAGGTTGAAGGATTGTTACTGACTCGAGGGGTGTTAGGAACATTTAGGGTTAATTGTTTGCTTAAGGTGTTAAGGTTGGTATTGGTAAAATTATTTTGCTGAATGATATTTTGGTATTTGTAATAATGTCTTCATAAGGAATTTTGTAAGGAGTATCAACTGTCTGGTTTTTGTATTGAATTTTGAGGTTTCTTAAGGGTGTATGTTCAGACTCAACTGAAAGACCACTAACAAGTGCCCAAAAAGAGTTTTATTTCTAGATGTTATGGGATATGCATGTTTTGTAGATGTGAAAAGATATGCAATAGGATGTTTGGATGCATAATACATTTCAAACCAATAAAAAAATAAGATTTGAACTTTATATAATGTGATGAACTCATAGAAACATTTTTATGTCTCGTGTCTTTATTGTAAAAAAGTTTTGAAAACCAAAATCTCTTATCAGAGTTATGGGCACTATAAAAATCATTTTTGAAACAAATTTTATCAACAACAAATTCTTTTCCTGAAGTTAAAACATTCAGCTTGTTTTTGTCGTTTTTTGTGACTGCAGAAAAGGTTGGAGAGGTTGGAGGGGATTGTTGTTCTGGTTTTGCAAATAAAGGTTTAGATATATTTGTAGTGTAATCTATATTTTGGAAGTTGGTATTTGGAATGCCGGAGGTTGATTTCCTAGGTGGATTTGTATAGTATGGTATAGTTATGACATAAGGGATTTTAAAGATTCTTCCTAGATCTATAGTTTAGATGGGGAAAATTCATCTAAAAACCTGGAACTAGTTGACTATCGATGGAAAGACAATTTGACTTTTCCATTAGTATATTGTGTTATTTATTTGATCTGGATATTTGGTTTTGGTGGCTGTGGTGGTTGAGGTTGTGTTGCACCTTCAAAGATCCAGTCCTCTAGAAGGGTTACATCTCTCTACTAGATGACTCTAAGAACAACTGTGTTTGATCTAGAAATGTCAGTTTGGAGGAGTAAGGTTTCACCTTTTTGTGATTAGAATTTCTGTTTGCTAGCAAAGGTTGAAAACATGACTTAATAGTAGATCTTAAAGATCAAGACGACCAGAATTGATCCTTCAAGCATATTGTAATTGTAGGTTTTTATTTGTAGGATCATGCTTTGAAAGATATTTCGGTTTTTAAGGGATATAGTAATGTAAAAAGCCAGTTATGTTTTAGCCCAACCAAAATAATAATAATAATAGATAAATAAATAAATAAGAATGCAAGCGTTGAAAGGGGCAAAATTAAACAAAAGAAAAGTTATAAGGCATTAATTTATTAAGAAAAAAAGGATGGGGATAATTTTGGAAAAGGCTAAACAAAAAGGGGTTAATGTGCAAATTTAAAAGATGAGACTATATAAATGCCCATCGTTTCTTCTTTTTGCCAATAATACCTGCAATTACCACCCCAGTTGATAGTGTGGTTATATTATGAGAGAACTAGGGTGTGAACCTTTCTTGGGCGAACCAGATACTGAAATAGCTGGCAGATGGCTTCACACAATTGATGATACTTTAGATTAGATACGAGTAGTTGAGGGCTTATGAGTGAATTATGCTGCTCATTTACTTTTAGACAGGGCGTGGTTTGGTGGGATACGGTGAGGTGAAGGACGCCTACATGATCCTAGTCTTGGGCGGAGTTTAAAGAACAGTTTGAGCATCAGTTCTACTTCTCCTACCATCAGAAAATTAAGGAACAAGAGTTTCTAGCCTTAAGACAGGGGGACATGTCACTGCTTGACTATGAGAGGAGGTTTCATGACCTTTTCATGTTTGCCTCACATTATACCCCAAATGAACAACATAAGGTTGAAAGACTACGAAATGGATTGAGACAAGAGTTAATGCAAGGATTGGTTGCCTTTAAATTCAGGACCATCAGAGAGCTTATTGTGGTAGCAGAGGCTCTTGAGGCATGTTTAAGGGAGGGCAGAAGGAACAATATAGTTTGGGTAAATGGAAGGAAGTAGAGTATACTTTTAGCAGACCCCCTCTGCCTAAAAGAGGTAAGGAACCGTTCAATCAATTCAAAAAGAAGGGGTACCTTGGCTGTAACTGCTCAGACTTCAGGGGTAGGGTCAACTGTGGGGCAACCAAACCACATAGGTGGTTTTTTTATATGAACATTGGAGTAGAGAATGATTACTTATCCTTTGTGTACCTAGTGTGGGCAAAGACAACCAGAACATTATTTTGCAACACCTGGACAATGTTATATCTGGAGGGGGGAACATAAATGACGGGATTGTCCATATTTAGGCCGGGGATGTTACTATTGTGGAGGTCAAGGACATTTTCAGAGAAATTGTCCTCGTAGGACTAAGATCACCTTGAATCAGCAACAACAGGCTTAGAGTCAGCAACAATCTGCCACTGTAGACAAGCCAGCTCGACAAACATTATCAGGGGCTAGTAGTACTAGAGGCTGAACTCATGTTCAAAATGATAAGACATAGTGGTCCCAGACTCAAGGAATAGTATATTACATGACATAAGAGGAAACCAGAGTTGCTCCTAACGTAGTGGCAAGTACATTATAGTTAAAGTTTTTGCCTGTTCATGTATTATTTGACTCTGGGGCCACACACTCATTTGTTGCTATTAAGCTTGTCGGGAAACTAGGGGAAAATCCTTGTAAAATAGATAACGAGTTTGTTATAAGTACACCATTAGGTGAGACCGTAAATATTGACCATATGTATAAAGGGGTTTAACTTGTTATAAATAGGTGTGAAATGAAAGTAGATTTATTGCCCTTAGAGTTACATGACTTTGATGTTATTTTAGGGATGGACTGGTTGAGTATGAGTAAAGCTCAAATGGACTGTTTTGCGAAAAGAGTAACTTTTCATGGAACTTATGGTAGGAAAAATGTATTTAGAGGAGAGAGAAATGTCATTCTAAATTGTATTGTCTCGGCCATGACTGCGAGAAAGATGATAAAAAAAAGGTGTGAAGCTTACCTTGCATTGGTCATGGAGACAAAAAAAAGGAGGGAATTCGATTATCAGACATTTCAGTAGTGAGAGAATTCCCTGATGTATTTTCGGATGAGTTATTGGAGGTACCTTCAGAAAGGGAAGTTGAAGTCAGCATTAACATATTAGCCGATATATCTCCAATAGCTTAGTCACCATATCGAATGGCACCAACAAAATTGGCAGAGCTAAAAATTCAATTACAAGAATTACTAGATAAAGGCTTCATACATCCGAGTAATTCACCTTGGGGAGCTCCTGTGTTGTTTGTAAAGAAGAGAGGATGGAACCCTTAGACTCTGCATATATTATAGACAATTGAACAGGGTGACAATAAAGAATAAATATCTGCTTTCATAGATAGATGATTTCTTCGATCAACTAAAAGGGGCTAGAGTGTTCTCGAAAATAGACCTGAGATCGGGGTATTACCAGTTAAGAATTAAGGACCTGGATGTACCAAAGATGACATTCAAAACTTGTTATAGGCACTAAGAGTTCTTGGTGATGCCGTTTGGATTAACAAATACATCAGCGGTGTTTATAGACTTGATGAATTGAGTCTTTCGATCGTACTTAGATAAGTTTGTGGTGGTGTTTATAGATGACATCCTGGTCTATTCAAGCTCAAACTTAGAGCATGAATAACATTTATGGCAAGTACTATTGACTTTGAGAGAACATCGATTGTATGTTAAACTTAGCAAGTGTGAGTTTTGGCTGAAAGAAGTGATCTTCCTAGGACATGTTATATCAGATGAAGGAATTTCAGTGGATTCCAGAAAAGTCAAAGCAGTGATGAAATGGGAAAGACCTACGAACGTGACTAAGATTCATAGTTTTCTAGGATTGGCAGGGTATTATCGAAGATTTATAAAGGGTTTTTCCACTATAGCTATTCACATGACCTAATTAACCCGGAAAGAGACAAGGTGGGAGTGGACATAAGAATGTGAAGAGAGCTTTCAGGAGCTAAAAAATGGCTTACTACGACACCAATGTTAGCACTTCCTTCAGGAACAGAGGGATTAGTGTTCGATAGTGATGCTTATAAGAAGGGTTTAGGCTATGTATTGATGCAACACGGTAAAGTGATCGCTTACACCTCTAAACAATTAAAAGCTTACGAGGTGAATTACCCGATGCATGACTTAGAATTAGCTGTTGTAGTTTTTGCTCTAAGGATTTGGAGATACTATTTATATGGGTCACAAGTTTAGATATTTACAGATCACAAGAGTTTAAGACATTTAATGACACAGAAGGAATTGAATATGCAACAAAGATGTTGGGTGGAATTAATCAAAGATTATGATTGTGTAATTGAATACCATCCGGGAAAAGCAAATGTTGTTGCAAATGCTCTTAGTCGTAAGAATATGTTAGTGGAGACTCAGTGGGATGATTCAGATAGAAAGGAATTGTCAGAGCTAAGAAAGATTAGAGCTCAGATCAAGGTAGGACTAGGAGAATAATTGATAGCTCATTTAAAAATAAGATCAACACTCCGGGATAAGGTGCTTGAGGCTTAACGAATGGATGCTGAAATTGGTAAGATAAAAGACAAAGTAAAGTCAGCAGTTGAGACACCATATCAGATTTTAGATGATGGAATGATTGTACTTAGAAGGCAAACGTACCTGCCAAATGATGAAACACTAAAAAAGAAAATTATATGAGAGGTTCATGAGTCGAGGCTCACAAGTCACCATGGGGAGTACAAAGATGTACCAGGATTTAAAAGAATTTTATTGGTGGCCCAATATGAAAGGAGAGGTGGCTGATTACGCGATGAAGTGTGGAATTTATCGCCGGGTAAAAGTAGAACATAAAAAACCAGCTGGGCTTTTACAACCACTGTTAATACCATAATGAAAGTGGAAAAACATCACAATGGACTTTGTATCAGGGCCGCCTAAAGAAAAAAGGGTAATAATGCAGTTTGGGTCATCGTTGATCGGTTAACGAAGTCAGCGCTCTTCTTACTTATGAGGATTAAAGCCTCAATGGAAAAACTGGCAAGATTGTATGTTAATGAATTTGTGAGATTACACAGAGTGCCTTTGTTGATTGTTTCAGACTGAGACCCCATATTTACCTCCTGGTTGTGGCCAAGTGTACAGAAGGCTTTGGGAACAAAGTTGAATTTGAGCACAACTTTTCATTCCCAGACGGATGGTGAATATGAGAGAACCATTCAGATATTAGAAGATTTATTAAGAGCATGTATATTGGAATTTGGAGGAAGTTGGGAAGATCATCTACCGTTAGTAGAGTTTACTTATAACAACAACTACCAAACTACAATAGGAATGGCTCCCTACGAAGCTTTATATGGTAGAAAGTGTCGAACATCATTATGCTGGGAAGAGGTGGGGGATAAACAAATGATTAGACCAAAGTTAGTTCAAATTAACACAGAAAACATAAAGATTGTAAATGACAGAATGAAGGCAGCCCAAGATAGGCAGAAGAGTTATGCGGATAACAGGAGGAGACCTCTAGAGTTTGGTATTGGGAAAAAAGTATTTTTAAAGGTTACCCCGTGGAAACGAATGTTAAGGTTTGGTATGAAGGGAAAATTATCACGAAGATATATTGGGCCTTTTAAAGTGAGTAAGAGAATCAGACCTATAGCTTATAAATTGGCCTTGCCTCTTTCTTTAACCAAAATCCATAACGTGTTTCATGTTTTCTTGTTAAGGAAAGCTGAAGCAGATCCATCTCGAATCTTACCTCAAGTTCCTTTAGAGATTGATGAAGATTTGACAGTAGAAGTAAAACCGATGAAGGTGTTAGATTATAGTGAGAAAGAATTGAGGACTAAGAGAATCCCAACGATCAAAGTGTTATGGAGGAACTCTCAAGTTGAAAAGGTGACCTCGGAAAGAGAATCTGAAATGAGAAAGAAATACCCTAAATTGTTTCTGAATTCAAGTATGAGGTTTGAATTTCGAGGTCGAAATTTTTTTTTGGTGGGGAAAATGTAAAAAGCTAGTTATATTCTAAGCTGACCAAATTAATAATAATAATAATAATAATAATAATAATAATAATAATAATAATAATAGATAGATAGATAAATAGATAGATAAGTAAGCAAGCATTGAGAGGGACAAAATTAAACAAAAGAAAAGTTATAAGGTATTAATTTATTGAGAAAGAAAGGATGGGGATAAATTTGGAAAAGGCTAAACAAAAAGGGGTCAATGTGCAAATTTAAAATATGGAACTATATAAAAACTCATCTTTTCTTCTTTTTGCCGATGGCTAGAAGCCATAAGAGAGGGAGAGGATTTGTGGGATTTTTTAGTTGTTTTCTTGCTAAGTATATAAAAACAAAAAGAGGAGAAGTGTCATTAGAGTGATTAGAACTTAGATAAAGAATTAAGAGGGGTGATTTAGTGCTTGGAAATTGTTTTGAAGAAGGAAATCTAAAGCTAGGGTTTAAGAAGGGAGAAGAGGGAAACTTGAATTCTTCTTGTATCCATTCCTTGAATCTTTATCCAAAAGAGGTTGCAGGACCTAACTAGCAACAAGGGACTAGTTTACGCCCACAAACACCAAATAGGTGTTAAATAACCTATAATAAATCAATCGTTTAATATAGTATTTTATAAGAAATTTCCTTTGATTATAATTTTAGTTTAGAGATTGCAAAATAAAAATAATGCTCTGTTAAATGAGCACGTGAAAGATTATTTTATGATTAATGAAAATAATACTCTGTTAAATAAATAGGCACGTTGAAAAATTATTTTCTGATTAATAAAAATAATGTCTTGTTAAATAAATGGGTGTGCCGAAAGAATATTTTCCTGGTTAATCGAAATAATGTCTTGTTGAAATGGGCACATTGGTTGAATTATTTTCTTTTTTAACTTACATGAAATTCAGACATAATGTATTAATTATTGGACAACTTGAAAAAGTATGTCCTGGTTAATGAAGAAGATGTCTAGTTAAGGATTGACAAAAATGAAATTTAAATTAAATTAATGTATTGAGGATAAGTACTTCGTTTAATGAGCTTGTGTATATATTATTGTGTATACTCACATGTTATATAAATATGTTGTTAGGTACATCACACCCTCGAATTGAAAAGTAGATGCTTAGATAGAAATTTTTGTTTAAGTTAATTTTTGTACTAGAAGTATTGATATTATATTATTATATTGCTTGTATGTTAAGAAACTTTAAAATTTTTAAATTATCATTTTGTCGAGTATGCAATTAAGGACAACACCCTTACTTTAACAAGTAATATAATTTTGTTGTATTTATATTTGAATGTGTTTGTGTCCTAAGAAATTAATGTTTATTGTGAATGAATTAGTTTTAAATTTTGTATAGGAAATCATACAATGTTAACTATTGAAAAAAAAAATCTACAGGGGACATGGAAATTGATGTTTTTAGTATAGTTGTGATGCTTAATTATATTGGGATGAGTTTGTGGTTATTATTCACAGGTTTTGATTTTTGAGTCGATAACTTGGTATTGAAAATACAAAAGTGACTCTGTCGAAATTTTTAATAAATATTTACTTGAAGAGAGACCAATCAATTCTTTTAAATAACTATTTATTTGGGTCTTGACAAGTAAGGTTTGGATAACAGTAAAAGGAAATTGGACCACTGCATAGGCTAGACTCAATAGAACTGAGTAAGGAATATTGAAAATTTTAAAATCTAGCGTCTTTGAGTACTGCTAAAATAGAGGTATTAAGACCTTCTTTGGTAAGAGGTTTGATCCCAACCTGTACAAGGCTGACATGAATATATTTGTAGTTTCGATCTTGATGTTTTTATAGGGATTTAAACATAAATCATACCATCATTCTTGGAACTCCATTCATTAACATAATTACCCCTTACAAAGCCAGACATGACTGCATTACTTAAAAAATTAATGTTGTGAACTTGTTTTCTCTTTTCTAGAAAAATAAAAAACTAGGAATTTGAATCTAATCAAAGCATGTTCTATAGATAAATATCATATTAATGCATTGATCCATGAAAAACAATTTCATTTACACGATTTGAAAAATGATGTTTCTTTACAAACAATTAAACATCAGTTACAGAATTTTGTTTTATAAAAAAGAATTTTAGATTTTCAAAACGAGATCAAACATAAAATTTGTTCTAATCTGCCAAATACTTTTTGAAAAAGAAAACAACATGTTGTTCATCTTCTATATGTAGATAACTTTTCTGCATATCAAATACCTGTAAAAGAAGACCAATCCAAATGAATGCTGAATTAAAATAACATTGTAGACTCGAAATCTAAGATTTAGAGTCTAAAGGTCTGGTCTAAAAGTCCAAATCACCTTGGTCGTACGATATATTTTATGTCAACAAAAATTCTAAAGTAGAAAAAGACACTCCTAGACTTGTGATCAATTACAAACCACTAAATATATCTCTAAAGTGGATTAGAGCCCAATTGAATCACTACCAGAAATTCGCTTAATACCAATGGAATAATTCCATTGGCAATTTGAGGTCGCCATTACCGACAGAATTTAATCCGTCAGTAAGGTCATCGGCATATACCGATGGATTGTGTTTGTCGGTAACTACCGATAAAATTACCGATAGAGTGTTGAGAATTAAAAAAAAAGGGTGGTTCGCTGACATGAAGGTTATTTTTGGTATTATTTTCCGACGGAATAACCGAGGGATGCCAGAAGTCAGCTCCGTACGGCGACAAGACGGGTTCACCGATGAATGTGCAGACGGAATCATCGAGGGATTCAAAATGGCAACTCCGTACAGTGATGAGACCGGTTCACCGATGAAAAATGCCGATGAAATCACCAAGGGATTTAAAATGGCAGCTTTGTATGGTAACGTGTCTTATTTACCGTCAGAATAGCAAGCGGAATCACGGACGGAATATTCCATCGTTGAATCCGTCAGCAAAAGTTAATATATCCCCTCTCACTCGACCCGATCCTCCCGTGTTTCTCCTTTTTCTTCCTCATCTCAACTCTCCCCAACTGCAAACATCCAACCCCTCTCCCAAAAAAAAATCTTCCTCTTCTCAGCACAACAAGTCATATATCTTGAAGTCTTATTGTCACAGAATCCGTGTTCTGATTTACCTACGGATTTTTATTAATTTTTTAAGTAATTCTATCTTTTTAAATTTTAACATTTAAATATCATGGTTTTTATTGTTTTTTTAGTATATGTATTTTGTTAGTATATGTACATGTTTTATTGTTATTTCTCAAATAAACTTGTAGTATATGAATGTATAATTTTATACTTGTTGTCGCGGGGGGCACAACGTTGTCTGGCAACGGCGGAGGCTCTTTGCCGTGCCTCCTGGTGTGAGGTATTGTGTGTTGGGAAGGTTTTTTGGATTTAATCATAAAATTATGATTAATGTTTAGGAGTCGCCACCTAGTATTATGGTCACTAGGAACCTATGGTCTGCGAGAGTCTGGGTAAGGGACTGGTTGTGCAAGGGGAAGACGCATCACCCCCCAGCGCACTCTATCTAAGGTAAGCTGCATTGTTGTTTGATTGTTTTTCCTAAGTCGGGTTTCTATTCGTTGGTCTTTTCTTAGGCTCAAGGCAGATTTATCTTCATGAGAGAGTCTCTACCTTAACGGGTTAAATCCTAACCGTTCTAAAGTCTGAATTTTAACATCGTATTTTTACACCTTGTATCTTTAATACTTGAGGATGTACTTTATCGTGTAATTTTACACCTCACAATTATTAAAGTCAACATCTGGATCCTAAAAAATGATTGCAAAAAGATTTTTGACATGTTGGTAAAATACTAATGGATAATCATAAACTGGTTATGATATCCATTTTTGGATTTTCAAAACATGAGAAAGATGTAATTTTTGTTTTTTTTGTTTTTTGTTTTTTTATGAAAAATATGCTTGGAAAAATTTTAGGATTTGGCCATATGCAACAAAATATTTTTTATTTTTAAAATGTTTTGAATTTTTTTAAAAAATATTTTGAAGAAAAATCGAATATTTTAATACCAGATTTGTATTTTACAGTGTAAATATACAACACGATATTATGCAAAATTGGTAGAAAAATATTTGAGAAAATCATAATTTTTTCAAAGGATTTTTGAATTTTTTTTTGAATTTTTTTGTTTTTTTTAAGAAATATATAATATAATATTATATATTAATTAAATATTATTAAAACAGGTGGGCAGGCCGACCCAGATAAATGGGTCAGGCGCAGCCCAAGGAAAAGGCGGGCCAACAAAAGCCCAAAATGGTTGGGCTGACCTCGGCCCAAAAGATATTTCTCTTTAGGGTGGGTCGGACCCGGCCCATACATATGGTCTGGGCCGAATCAGGTCCGACCCACCCCCATGTTAATTATTTCTACAGAAACGTGAACAATTACTGTTCACATTCTGCATGCAACCAAACGGCTGCAGAAGTTGTAGACGAGCGGAGTAAAATGGGAGGCAACCTTGCGGAGGAGAAGGAGCAGCTGTCACTGGCTTGGAGTGGAGTTGGCGGAGGTGCTGGTGGAAGAAATGGTGGCGGTGTTGGCTGCTTGAGGCGGAGGAAGAAAGAAGAAGAAAATCTGTAGAGGGGGAGGGAAGACCTCGTGGTGGCTGCCACTATTGCCGGTGGCGATTTGGGTTCATGGGGAGGCTTAGCAGTCGTCTGTTGGTGGAGGAGAAACGTTTCTGTGGGGTCTTCAACGGTTGAAGACGCGGTGGAGAGAGAAAGAGAAAAGAAATGTGCAAAAACCGGAAAAAAGCTGGGTTTTTTGCTCCCTTTCGACCCGATTTTCTCCTCCCTCAGGTCACTAATGGAGCCTTTATTTATAGGCGATTAAAGAGGGTAATCCCGTATATACTAGGGTAGAATTTCAGCCCTTAATTCTGTTGGGAAGGATCCCAACTGTTGGCTCAAAGTAGGCATAGTGCACTGTCAAATATGCAGAAAAAACTGCCTGAGTTGGCATGTTTAAGTCGAGGCCTACGCCGATTAATTGTCATTCACACTGAACTATTGAGATGGAGTTGTAGAGGAACTGCAGAGGATCATTTTTTTGCATGTTCGGTTAAATTTGGTGGACGTTAAGTGCATTAAATGCACCTGCAAAGTAGGTAACCGGACCAGCCTTTTTAGAAAAAAATGAAGAAGACAATGAACAGTGTTGAGTTCTGTTTTTGGCCAAAGTTCATTTTAGTCCTTCCTCTTTCAATTGCTATCAATACAACCCTTAATTGACCCTAAACTTTTGCAATTAAGCCCCTGATGAATTTGAATTGCAGCCCTGGATTTACTCGCCTTTTGCACATTAGTCCCTAGTCTCGGATTTTTGCAATTTAACCCCTAATTGACCATTAAACTTTTAATTTCTTAAATTTAGTCCCCGGTTTTTGTCAATTTGGCCCCTATAGTCCGGTGCCTTTTGCAAATTGGTCTCTGATCTCGGATTTCTTCAATTTAACCCTTAATTGACCCTAAAACTTCAATTTTCTTGCAATTTGGCCCCTAATTTCAATCAAATAACTTGGTAAAAATTAAATTTGGTCTCTTAAAATTTCAATCTTCTCAATTAAACCCAAATTAGGCTCCCAAACTTAATTTTTCACCAATAAAGCCCCAAATAAAATTAATTTGACCCATTTAAATTATAATTAAGTCCTTGCACTTAATTAAATCCTTCAATTGGACCCAAATTAATTCTTAAACATAATTAAAATTTAATTTGGCCTATGATTAAATCAAATTGGCCTATTGAAAATTTAATTTTGTCATCAGACTTAATTTTTATGCAAATTCCTCCAATAATCATTTAATTTAATCTTGAATTTGCATTTTTTCTCCATTTTTTGGCATAATGGGGTACAATTAGGCCTTGAATTTCCTTCAAAAAATTGCAGCTTGATTCCTCAGCCTGCTTTCTCCACGTTGCTAGCCTTTATTTTATTTATGATTTTTATTTTGAAAAACAATATGAATTTTTAGGGAATAACCCGAATTGGGTTATGACACTTGTTATGGTTTGTTTTAGATTTTATAAGATTGTATTTGTTTGTAAATTATTGAAACTTTATTGAATTACCGAATTACATGTGTTGTTTTGAAATAATTAATAGCTTGTTTAATGGGTCTGTTTTAATTTTTATCGTCAATGGTATTGCGGAGTTGTAATTTTCATAAATTGATATTTATGTATTAATTTATATGGACGTTAATGATAATTGATAATGAATATTTAATATTTATGAGAAGTTGTAATTGGTTTGTTGGATAATCTCGAGGTAAACTAATTTTTTTGCAAATTTATTTACCTAACATAGTTAATTAATACATGTTGTCATCATAATTTTATAAAGATTCGATAGAAGTCATGGATGATCGTTCATGGATGTATCGAGATTCACCCCAAGGATTGCGGAGGATGGATTATTGTAAAGAGGTTCAGGGTTTTATTAATTTCGCAATATCTATTCCAAGAAATTTTACTAAAGGCGGTATTAGGTGTTCATGCAGGAAGTGTCAAAATAAAAAGTATCTGCATCCAGATGTTGTAACGATGTATCGTCTATACATAAGGTTTATGGAGAATTACCAGTGTTGGTATGCACACGGAGAAGTATTTGTTAGTAAAAGGAGAATGGAAGAAATGGTGGTTGGGTCAACTTCTAGTGCTAGCAACATGCATGAAGCAGCAAATGACAACACTAATCCTTACAGGACTATGGTTATGGATGCAATGAGAATGAATCAAGGTAATGTCAGTCAATGTCCAATTGTAGAAGAAGAACCTAATACAGATGCAGCTAGGTTTTTTGATTTGTTGAAAGATTCTGACGAACCATTATGGGATGGCTGCACAAACCACAGTAAATTATCGGCCGTAGCACAGGTGTTCACCATCAAGTCAGATCACAGGTTGAGTGAGGCCGGGTATGACAAGATTATTAAATGAGCGAGAAGCATTTTACCTGAAAGGAACAGGCTGAAAGAGAACTTCTATGCTGCAAAGTCTATGATGAAACCCTTTGGTTTAGGATACCAGAAAATTGACATGTGCCATAACTTCTGCATGTTATACTACCTTGAGAATGCTGAGATGACAGAGTGCATGACATGCGAGCATTCCAGTTACAAACCCAGAACTGGTGGGGGAAAGACTCTAGTGGCATATAAAAAACTTAGATTTTCAACACCGTCATGGATGTGAAGGGGAAGACAAAGGACAACATCAAGGCTAGATTAGATGTAGCGTTGTTCTGTAATCGTAAAAATATAGAGTTGGTTTGTGATGGGTCACGGGTCGCAAAATCAAGAGCAAGCTTCGTGTTAGAGAAAAACGCACAACTACTAGTCTACAAATGGCTTAAGAGTCTATATTTTCTGGATGGACATGCCTCGAATATATCAAGGCTGGTTAATATGGAGGAATGCAGATTGTATGGAATGAAGAGTCATGACTGCCACGTGTTTATGCAAACACTAATCCCATTAACTTTTCGTGATTTGTTGCCAAAGAGGATATGGGATGCACTCACGGAGATCAGTCATTTCTTTAGAGATTTATGCTCCAGCAAGTTGAATATTGATCACATTGAGAGGCTTGAAACGAATATCTTCGAGATACTATGCAAACTTGAGATGATATTCCCTCCACCATTTTTTGACTCAATGGAGCATCTCCCCATACATCTACCGTTCGAGGCAAAAGTTGGAGGATCGGTCTAGTATAGATTGATGTAACTATTCGAACGGTTAGATATTACAGTTGCAATGTAATTCTTATATAAAAATATTTTCTTTGTTTTTGTTCATTGAAAATACTTGATTAATTCAATGCAGGTACTTGTTCAATCTCAAGAAAAAGGTTAAGAACAAAGCGCATATTGAGGCTTCGATATGTGAGGCCTATATTGTTGAGGACATCTCAACATTTATCTCGTACTATTTCGAACCTCATCTGAGAACGAGAATCAATCGCGTTCCATGACATGATGATGGCGGTGAAGTGTCTTCCAGTGGGAACTTGTCAATATTCTCTAATCCTGGACGACCCACACCTAAAAATGTTGTAAGAAGAAGATATTTTTCAGAAATAGAGTTCAAACAAGCACACAATTATATTCTATTTAATTGTGATGAGCTGAGAGCTTTTATTCAGTATGTGTATATATGTGTAATACTAATTAAACTTTGTCAATAATATACCGTTAATTAGATATTGTAATATAATACACTCATTACCACTTGCAGCGAACATAAACAATATTTGCTGTCCAATAACTCACAGCTGACCGAATCCCATATCTTTTAATTATAAGATGAACAATTTACCACATGGTTCAGAACACATGTAATCACTATCACAAACTCATTCTCACTTGTAAAATTATTGTATGCATGTCATTACGTGATTATCGATTACTGTTCAATGACGTACATTATATACAAGGTTTATCAAATAGGAAGGGGTGCTGCTAAGTCATTGTCTTCACAAGGCCTGGGCTAAAAAAAAAAGTTAAGTGCTACAACGGGTATTTTATCAATGGATATGTTTTCCGTACTGAAGAATACAGGCATGGTAGAAAGACATACAATAGTGGTGTTTGTGTTAAAGGATCAACTAGTAGTGAGTTAAAAGTTGACTACTATGGTAGATTAGAAGAGGTCGTCGAACTGCAATATCATAGCGAGCAGAATAGAGTGTTTCTATTCAAATGCTATTGGTATAACACAACTGACAGAGGAATCAGAGTTGATTCACACTTTGGTCTGGTCGAAATCAACTCAAAAGCTAGACTCCACAACGTAAACGATGTCTTTGTTTTCGCAAAGTAATGTCAACAAGTTTATTACGCATACACCCCTTGTTTTATAAAGGATCGATCAAGAGTGGATTGGGTGTCTGTTTTAAAAACGAAACCCAGGGTCGTGTCGAGCTTGTTCAGGATGAGAACGAAGACACAAGTGTGCGAGATGAAGTCTTTTAAGTTAGTGAGTTGGTTGAACCATATCGAATTGCTCCTTCGGTTGACTTGGAAGAAAATTCAAATTTTCGCATTTTCGATGATAGTCTTGTTGATGTTGACGCAGAGGAGTTGAATGTTGTTTTGATCTCTAGCGGACAAGTAAATGTCGATGAAGATAATGACCATATTGAAGATTGCGATGAAGGTGATGACCATTCAATTGATGAAGAAGAAGAAGAAAATTCTGACTAACTATCAGAATGAAGACCTGTGTAAAACCTTTTTTTCATGTAATAATCACTTAAAATACCAAAATTATCGACATATATACTGACGGAATATGGTCTGTCGTTATTTCATAGAGAGTTCGAAAATAATCGCTTGAAATACCAAAATTACTAACGTACATACCAATGGAATAAGGTCTGTCGGCATTTCACAAAGAGTTCGAAAATAATCACTTGAAATGTCACAATCACCGACACATTTACCGACGGAAGTAAGACCGTCGGTCATTTGTCGGCGGGTAATATTACCGACTAAATCACCAACAGACTATGCGAATTCCAAAGGGCGGTGCATTAAATGCATTTCTGACCGCGTGAGTTTACTGATGAAATTACCGACGGACAGCGAAAAATATAGAGGGTAATTAAAAATGTTGGTGCGAAATTCAAAAATTACCGACGAAGGTCTGAAACGTCACCGATGGACTAAATTAAAATAATATTTTTTTTATATCCGTCGGTGAAATTGCCATATAAATCACAGCGTCCGCCCCTTCAGGTCATTTTTTCATCACTTCCGTTCTTCACCTTCAATTTTGATTTTTTTTCCTCTCATTTCTCCAAGGCTTTCACCTACAATCTCTAGCAAGTGTTCTTGTGAATCTTCATCAGATTAAAAGGTATGTGTTTCCTCTATTTCATTTTACTTTAAGGGTTTTTTTTTAGCTATTTTTTTTATGTTGTTTGTTTTGGTGTATTTTTATAATGTAGATAAAGTCTTGAAACAATACATTATTAAGGTACGCATGTTTCATTCCTAAATTCTATAAAAAAAATTTGAATTTATTGAATATATTTTATTGTTGTATTGGTATAATTATTGAATAATTTGTTGAATTGTAATTGTTAATGTTGAATTTACCTTAGAATAAGTAATTGAATATGTTGGAATAATTAGTAATTTTACTACATTATTGCATGATTTGTGTTTAATTATTTGCAATAATTTTAATTGTTTGTCTAGAGTTTTTGTTGAATTTATTGAATATTTTTTATTGTTTGTATTTATATAATGATTGAATAATTTGTTGAATTGTAATTGTTAATGTTGAATTTACCTTAAAATAAGTAATTGAATATGTTGGAATAATTAGTAATTTTACTACATTATTGCATGATTTGTGTTTAATTATTTGCATTAATTTTAATTGTTAGTCTAGAGTTTTTGTTGAATTTATTGAATATTTTTTATTGTTTGTATTTATATAATGATTGAATATGTTGTTAATGTTGAATTTACCTTATAATTAGTATGAATGTTATATGTATAAATGTTATGTTATATATATAAAATATTAGTATAGATGGAGTCAATTGGTTGTGACTTTTGTCAATATTTGCAAGTTTGTGGATTTGGGTAGTATCCTGTATAGGAGAGGTGCTGTCGATTTTTTTTTAACATTCAAAGTTAGTTATATAATTATTCGTATACAATTGTGTAGATGCGTGGAACGAAAACCAGAGCTAGTCGCTCACGTATGGTCGAAACTAGTTCTTCTAGCAACGAGGATGACGTATCCTTAGGTGCCTCTCAAGAAGAGGCACCTACGCTGTTGCGATGTCGCGGTCGCACAAATTAATTACCCTAACTTTAAACACCACACACAAGATAGTATAGAGCAAGCAAGGGGTCGATCCCACGAGGAAGATTCAAGTCAGATTTTTATGCTAGATGATATGCAATTTGGGGGGGTTTGGATGTTATCTAGGCTAAAGCAAAAGAAAACAGAAAACTATAAAATGAAATTTAATAAAATCAGAAAATTATCAAGAGAACAAACCTTGGTCACCCAAAAAGATAGGTGTCACCCATTCACTGTCCATGATGGGGTGAATGACTCCTGTATCATGGGGAACAGTTTGCAAAGATTGCAAAGCCAATGCTGATTCATGCACGTTTTGGGAAACACATATATGCCTCTCCATCTCTTCTATCTTGGTAAAATCATAGCCATAGCTCAAAGGTACGCTTAATCCATCCTCACTATCAAAATCACAAACTTGCTGCGCACACTTATCAACTTGGTCATAACATGTGATAGAATAAACATTACTACAAGGATATGTCATTGCATCATGAAAATTAAATTCAATTTTTCCATCTCCTACCTCCATAGACAAAGTATCCTTACCACAATCAATTTTTGTATTGGCAGTTTTCAAGAATGGTCTCCCAAACAATATAGGAGTGTTGTTTGATGAATCACAAGAATCATGTTCCATATCAAGAATATAAAAGTCGCATGGAATGACCAAACTATCAATCTTGACTAGGACATCTTCTATCACACCAAGTGGGTAAACAAAACTATGATCCGCAAGTTGTATTACAATGCTAGTTTTATTCAAAGGCTCAAAACTAAGAGAATCATAAACATGT